>DHCMC07803__coassemble_985_pt1 | contig 20136 bp, 14 predicted proteins | sample DHCMC07803__metabat2_high_PE_031 | metagenome-assembled genome bin DHCMC07803 | reverse complement strand
CCCACCGCTTCGCGGCGGGCCCCTCCCTCTAGAGCCGAGGGCGGCTAGTCTTTTCCGACCTGCATTTTGCGCCTGCTTGCATTGACGGCTGCTTGCACTGCATTTTCAAGCCTTACCCGTTTTGCCTACTACCTCACTCCACTTCATTTCCCTTTTTCTTTAACACAGCCTATCGTAACGCACCATACCATTCCATTCCCCTCCAGTCTAAGCGGTGATTACCCTCAGTCTGTAAAACGCATACTTTATGTATATATCTGAGAAACATGAACATATACGGTATTTGAGCTAAACAGACTGCATTTCACTGCAGTGCGGGATACACGCTGAAACAGGATATGCAGGGGACGGCGCGGCTGCTGTCGACTACGAGACGGACGGCTGTTGCGGTCACCGGACGATCGAAAACAGCGATATGCTTGTGTCCTACAGATGTGCCGGTGTAGACTGTCTGCCACTGGCCGTCAGGCATCCTGACCTCCACGCGGAAAGACCGGATGCGCTCACCCTGAGCGATATCTTCCTGGATGACACAGCGGTCCACTGACACTGCTCCAGACGTAGCGGAAGACTGCCGGTCTCCAGCGGATTGCTGCGGAAATTCCAGCAGGAAGGTTCCGCCACGGCCGGAAGCCGACGCGACAGGTGTCCCGTACCTGCGCTGTGTCTCCTCACCCCACTCCTCTAACCGGCGGACATCCCCCTCAGGCAGCAGGCCGTCAGGACCCGGAGTCAGCCCGACGATGAGTGTGGCATTGCGTCCCACCGACTTCTCGTACATGGACATCAGAGCATCGAGAGAGTAGACCGCGTCCTCGTCTCCCGGCTCCCAGAACCACTCGTGCCGGCCTCCGGCTCCGCGCAGAGGAGTGTCCGCCATAGCCGGCACCCAGTATTGTCCTTCGGGATCTCCGTGGGCGAGCAGACGGTTGTGTTCGGAGGCCGACTCGTTGTTGCGGTTGTGGCTGTATGGATAAGGGAACGTGGACCAGCACGGGTAGCCGACGGTTCCGGTCTCGGAGCCGCCCCAGCGAAGGTCAGCCCGGTCCACATTGTGATAGAAGAGGCAGTCGGGCTGAAGGCTGTCGATTATAGGCTCCACATCCGGTCCCATGCCCCTCGGGTCGTCGGCCCCGCCGTCAAACCAGATCATGAACAGATCTCCGTACCGGGAACACAGTTCCTCCACCATCCGTTCGCAGTACCTCCGGTACCACTCCTGCCGGTTGCGGGCAAAGTCTCCGTCTCCCTCGGCCGCGAAATTGTGTATCCCTAAAAGCGAGTTCCACCGGATACCGACATATAGTCCCGGCTGCAGTCCGTACTTACGGCACGAGGCCACGAAGTCCGCCACGATGTCCCCCTTGCCGTCCCTCCAGCGCACCGCCTTCAGGCAGTAAGGGTTCACATCGCTCTGCCACAGACCGAAACCGGTCTCGTGAGTGGCCGTAAGTATGGCGAAACGGGCTCCGGCAGCCTTGGCCGCACGTATCCACTGGTCGGTATCGAGATGCTCCGGAGCGAAGATGTTGTAGTCCTCGACCGGAGTTATACGGTTGCTTCCCTGACCGTAGGCCTGGCCGTCGAACACATGCAGGTCATAATGGAACACCACGCCTAATTCGGCCTCGTGCCACTTGAGCTGTCTCTCAGCCGGAACCGGGATGCAGGCAGTATCTTTCACGCTGGCTGAAGACAACAAACATACTGTCAGCAATAATGCGATGCAGAACCATTTCCGTATATTCATGAGTTCTGTAAATTTATTTCCCATAAGAAATGAATTTGCTTAAAAACCAATATTCGTGAACTATAAGTCGCACCGCAGGATGCGCTCGGCGGCACGGATGCCGTCTATGGCGGAGGAGACGATGCCTCCGGAGTAGCCGGCTCCCTCTCCGCAGGGATAGAGGTTCTGCAGGTCAATGTGCTGGAGGGTCTGAGGGTCGCGGGGCAGGCGCACGGGCGAGGAGGTGCGGGACTCCACTGCAAGGAGCAGGGCCTCGGAGGTATAGTAGCCCCTCAGCTTTCGGTCAAATGCCGGGAAGGCCTTGCGCAGGCGGTCGGCGACGAAGCCCGGCAGCACCTCATTGAGGTCCGCGGAAAATGCTCCGGGAGCGTAGGAGGTCCGGGGCAGGGCAGAGACGACCGACTTGCCCCTGCGGCTTTTGACAAAATCGGTCATGCGCTGGGCCGGAGCGCGGAATGAGGCCGAGACTTCGAAGCAGCGGCGTTCCACCTCCTCGCGGAAATCCAGCATTGCCTCCGGGCCGCCGGGAACATCCTCCGGCTCGACGGAAGTGACGATACCTGCGTTGGCCCAGCGGGAATTGCGCCGGGAGTTGGACATGCCGTTGGTGACCACCGTCCCCGGCTCGGTGGACGAGGGGACAAGGATGCCGCCCGGGCACATGCAGAAGGAGAATACCCCCCTGCCGTCCACCTGCTCCACGAGGGAATATTCGGCTGCCGGCAGCCAGGGCATGCGCGGGCCGTGGTACTGCGCCCGGTCGATGAGCTCCTGCGGGTGCTCCGCCCTGACTCCGAGGGCAAAGCCTTTGGCCTCTACCGCCCACCCCTTGCGCATGAACAGGCGGTAGATGTCCGAGGCGGAGTGCCCGGTGGCCAGGATGACCTCCGGAGCCTCGAAGACGGAGCCATTGTCACAGAGCACCTTCCATCCTCCGCCGGGAGTCTGCTGAAGGTCGGTGACGCGGCTGGAGAAATGATATTCTCCTCCGCATTCCACGATATGGGAGCGCATGGCCTCGACTATCGCAGGCAGACGGTCGCTGCCTATGTGGGGATGGGCGTCGATTCTTATCATGGGGTCTGCGCCGAAGTCGGTGAAAGTCTTGAGAACTGCGCCCACATCGCCCCGCTTGTTGGAGCGTGTGTAGAGCTTGCCGTCGGAGAATGTGCCGGCTCCGCCCTCGCCGAAGCAGTAGTTGGAGTCGGGATTGAGGCCGCCGGTGCGGGAGATGGCGGCTATGTCGTATTTGCGTTCGTGAACGTTCTTGCCCCGCTCGAGGATGATGGGACGGCGGCCGCCGCAGATGAGCCTCAGGACAGCGAAGAGTCCGGCAGGACCGGCTCCGATGACGATTACGGGCGGCTTCTGCGAGACATCCTGACTGAGGCTGTACGATGCGGTCCCGGGCGGCACCTCCCCCTGCAGGTATGCGGCCAGCCGGTAGCGGCGCAGGATCTTGCGGGAGCGGGCGTCGATGGAGCGGCGGAGCAGGTGTACCTCGGCTATTTTCCCGACAGGGACACCGACAGCCTTGGCCGCAGCCGTCCTGAAATCCTCCTCCGTGGGAGCGTACGATGCCTCGAAGGCTGTCTCGAATTCTTTCATCTACTTGAAGTCAAGGGCTCTGGAAACGGGTGCGGCATCGAGTCCGCCGATGAGCCCAGCACGGAACTTAAAGAGACCGGCCACGGCTATCATCGCGGCATTGTCCGTGGTGAACTTGAATTCGGGGATAAATGTGGTCCAGCCGCGTTTCTCGCCCTCGGAAGCGATACGGCTGCGCAGGCCAGAGTTGGCCGACACGCCACCGCCGATGGCCACCTGTTTTATGCCTGTCTGCTTCACGGCTTTCAGGAGCTTGTCCATGAGTACGTCTATCAGGGTCTTCTGGAACGAGGCGCAGATATCCGCCATGTTATGCTGCATGAAGTCGGGGTCCTCCTTCAGATGATCGCGCACAAAATACAGCAGGGAGGTCTTCACTCCGCTGAAGCTGTAGTCCAGTCCGGGGACGTGCGGCTTGGCGAACTTGAAACGCTCCGGGTCCCCCTGGGCAGCGAGCCTGTCCACCACCGGACCGCCGGGATAGCCCAGGCCGAGAAGCTTGGCGCACTTGTCGAACGCCTCCCCCACCGCGTCGTCTATCGTCCGGCCCAGCACCTCGAAGTGCAGCGGGTCGTCCACCCTCACGATCTGGGAATGGCCTCCGGAGACTAACAGGGCTAAGAAAGGAAATGTCGGGGGCACGTAGGGCTTTCCCTCCTGCCGGATGAAATGCGAGAGAATGTGGCCCTGGAGGTGGTTGACATCCACCAGCGGCTTACCTGTCGCCAGTGACAGCCCTTTGGCGAAGGACACCCCCACGAGCAGCGAGCCGAGCAGGCCCGGCCCGCGGGTATAGGCTATCGCATCTATCTGATCCGGTCTCACCCCGGCCTGGTCGAGGGCCTGGCTTACCACCGGCACTATATTCTGCTGATGAGCGCGGGAGGCCAGCTCGGGCACTACCCCGCCGTACTTGCGGTGTACCTCCTGCGAGGCCATCACATTGGCCAGCAGCGTCTCGCCGCGCAGTACCGCCGCCGACGTATCGTCGCACGACGACTCGATTCCCAATATTATCTCTTCTGCCATACGCATTTCTGTCTTTACAGGCCACAAAAGTACTAAACAATTCCGATTATTCGCTATCTTTGTCTCCGGAGCAAAACTATATCGGCATGAAATATCCTATAGGCGTACAGAATTTCGAAAAGATCCGTCATGACGGATTTCTCTACATAGACAAGACAGAGTTCATTTACAAACTTGTGAATGAGAGCAGTTATTATTTTCTAAGCCGCCCGAGAAGATTCGGAAAGAGCCTCCTTATCTCCACCCTTGAAGCATATTTTCAAGGGAAGAAAGAACTCTTCAAGGGGCTGGCGATAGATACCCTCGAGAAGGAGTGGACAGCAAGGCCGGTGCTGCACATAGACCTGAACGCCAGACAGTACGAGAATGCCGACTCGCTGCGGCAGGAGCTCAACAAGCATCTGGAACTATGGGAGACGGCCTATAACAGCCCATACGGAGACAGGGCTTTGGAAGAAAGATTCTACCACGTGATACGGCTGGCGCACGAGCAGACCGGACACCGCGTAGCCATACTCGTGGACGAGTACGACAAGCCGTTGCTCCAGGCCATCGGCAACAAGCCCCTGCAGGAGGAATACCGTAACATACTCAAGCCTTTCTACGGAGTGCTCAAGACCATGGACGGGCACATCAGGTTCGCGATGCTGACCGGAGTCACAAAATTCGGCAAAGTCAGCGTCTTCAGCGACCTCAACAACTTGAAAGACATCTCCATGCTCCCACAGTACGCCAGTCTGTGCGGCCTGACGGAAAGTGAGATTCACCGGTATATGGAAGAGGGCATACAGAATCTTGCCGCAACCCAGCATCTCACCTACGACGGGACATGCCGGAAGCTGAAAGTGCTGTACGACGGCTATCACTTCTCGCCCGGCTCCGAAGGCATCTACAATCCGTTCAGCATCCTCAGAACCATGGACAGCGGTATCTTCGGAAGCTACTGGTTCGAGACCGGCACTCCGACTTATCTCGTAACTCTCCTCAAGCAGGGCAAGTGCGACCTGAGCGAAATTTCCTCGGCGGTCACCGATGTAGAGACTCTCGACAGCATCTATGGGGACGACGAGCCCATCCCGGTCATCTATCAGAGCGGGTACCTCACCATCAAGGGATACAACCCGCGTTTTGAGTCATACACACTTGGATTCCCGAACAAAGAAGTCGAGGAAGGTTTCATGAAATTTCTCGTCCCCTACTACACTCCCATCCGAAAATCCGCCACCAACTTCGAAATACAGAAGTTTGTCCGGGAGATAGAGACCGGAAACGTGGATGCATTCATGACACGCCTCCAGAGTTTCATGGCCGACACGCCCTACGAACTTATCCGCGACCAGGAGCTCCACTACCAGAACGTCCTCTTCATAGTCTCCAAACTCCTCGGCTTCTACGTGCAGGCCGAGTACCGCACCTCGCAGGGACGCATCGATCTCCTGCTCCAGACCGACAAGTACGTCTACATCATGGAGTTCAAGTTAGAGGGCTCAGCCGAGGATGCTCTGAAGCAGATCGAGGATCGCAACCATGCCGCCCCCTTCGCCTCCGACTCCCGCAAAGTCCTGAAGGTAGGCATCAACTTCTCAGCCCAGAGCAGAAATATTGACAAATGGATTGTCGCCGGCAATTGATTACTTGGGGAACTTGGCGACGAGGCTGCGCCACTGATGGTCATTTTTGCGGTCGGGAATGTCCGGCATGATGTGCGTGAGATACTGGGCGAAGACACTGCCGGTGACGGCCATGCCGTAGTTGGTCAGGTGCTGATTGGCCCCGTATGTGTCCTGGAACGCCGCCGTGGTATACAGAGACCTCAAAGTAGAGTCCGTCACCTGTGCCGCCTGCAGGTCCAGCCAGTAAGGACTCAGGCCCTTAAGATGCGCTCCCAGCCTCTGCTGCCATACTGGATAGTTCTTCACGTGCTCCGGATACATCGGGACGGTCAGGAAGACCAGCCGGACTCCGTTCTCCTTACACAGCCGCGCTATCTTTTCCGTATACTTGGCGGAACTTCTGCTAATCTCATATTCAGCCCCGTCCACCGGAGCACCCTCATCCTCATACCTGTCCAGCGTGGCCTGGGAGAGACCTTTTGAGAAACGGGCGAACTGGCCGAGGTACAGGTCGTTGCGAACCCTGCGCTTAGGCCCCTCGCCCTTGAGGTTGCGCATCACCTGGTCCGGCTTGGTAAAGATATAGTTGTGGTTGCGGAAAGTCTCGCACCAGGCTATCGGCCAGTTGTGGTAATTAAACAGCGACGGAGTGGAGCGGACCTTCAGCCAGGTATCCCTGCGGGCCCGGAAGCTGTTGATCTCGTCATTCAGCGCACCTTTCTCCAGCCTGAGCGGATCCGACTCGTTGATGGCGTAGGTCTCCAGCACCAGCACTTTCGGCTTCTGCACCTTCAGCGCCTCCTCTACGGTAAAATACAGGTCGGCCACACCCACTCCTGACGCGCCCAGCAGGAAACAGTTCAGACCGCTGCGTTTGGTGAACTCGTAGGGATTGAATCCCGTCAGCAGATGGGAGTTGCCGACCAGCAGCACGTCTATCGGAATATTGTACTGCTTCATCCTGTAGTACCAGTCCCATTTCCACTCAATGTGATTGTTCCGGCTGTCCTCGACAAAAATCTGCCTCTTCTCCAGTATCACGATGATGCAGACAACAACTGCTGCCAGCACTGCCCCCTTGGTCAACAATGATTTCAATGTCCGGGGCTTTTCCTGGCTCTTTTTCTTATTCTGCTGTTTCTGTTTGGATCCCATATTCTAGAATTGGAAATAGATAAAACTGTTGTCATTGTTCGTGGCATACACTCCGAAAAGGATTATGGTGAACACCAGTACCAGATACACCGCCCACCTCAGCCAACCTGGACGACTGAACACCATGATATCCATAATATTTTTCCCACGCTTCTCCAGACGCTCCACCACATATTCGAAGCACATCAGGACGGCCAGCAGCACCAGGGTGAAGGTCAGCTCGTTCCATGCCAGACCGAATCCGGATATCTGTCCGATGTGGCCGAGCCCCAGGCTCCGTATCATCGTCCATGCCGCATCGATTCCCTCTGCCCTGAAGAAGACCAGTGAGAAAGTCCACAGACAGAAGACGATTATGGAGGCCATAACACCCCTGACTTTCCACCTGGCCAGCAGAGGGTCCAGCAATATCACGAACAGGCCGTTGATCAGACCCCATATCACAAAATTCCACGAAGCACCGTGCCATAGTCCGCTGACAGCAAACACTATGAGCAGGTTCCTCACCGTCCTCCGGCGGCCCTCACGGCTGCCTCCTAAAGGGATAAAGATGTAGTCCCGCATCCACTGGGACAGCGAGATGTGCCAGCGTTCCCAGAAATTATTGAAAGAGCTGCTCAAATAAGGCCTGCGGAAGTTGGTACACAGGCTGAAGCCCAGAATCTTAGCTGTGCCTATCGCTATCTGGGAATAAGCCGAGAAGTCGATATAGAGCTGGAATGCGAAGAATATCAGGGCCAGCACAGACGGGAAGCCGAGAATCTGGGTACTGCCGCCCGCCGCAGCCTCCTGAAACACCGAATCCACATACACTGCCAGCCGGTCCGCTATCACCATTTTCTTGATCAGGCCGATGAACACCTCCACGATACCTTCCCGGACTTTGTCGTAATCGAATTTCTTCAGGTCGTCGAACTGAGGCAGCAGATGCGAGGCCCTCTCGATAGGTCCGGCCACCAGCTGCGGGAAGAAACTGATAAAAGTGAGGAAAGCGATTATATCCCTGGACGGTGATATTTTCCCACGATATACATCGATGATATAACTTAACGACTGGAATGTATAAAAACTGATACCCACCGGCAGGATTATATTCAGAGTCTTCAATGAAAGTTCCGCGCCGAAGACGGTGAAAAGGCCGTCGATGCTGTCGATGAAGAAATTGGCGTACTTGAAGAATCCGAGTATTCCGAGATTGACCACAAGACTGACTACCAGCAGGGCCTTCCGCTTCCTCCTGTCATTCACATCCGTCCTGCCTATAAGCCGGCCCAGGGTGTAATCCATTGTGGAGCTGAATATAAGCAGGCCCAGGAAGCGCCAGTCCCACATCCCGTAGAAGAACCAGCTGCACGCCAGCAGAAAGGCGTTGCGCAGCCGCACCCCGTGCCTGTTGAACATCGTCCAGTAGAGGACGGCCACCACCGGCAGGAAGATACCGAAATCTATAGAATTGAACAGCATTTTGTCTTATTCGGATAAAAATTTTCTTTCATTTTATCGCAAAATTATTATTATTATTATTATTACAAGCAAAATTTTATACAAAAATCATTATAAAATATCTCAAAACACGACACAACCGCACTCTCAACAATGTGTTTTACAGCAGATTTTATTATTTTTGCAACAATAAAACAAATGCCGCCATGAATGAGGAAAAGCCCAAGACCAGAATAAGAAGGACCAACGAACAGGTAGACAAGGCCATCTGCGATGCCCTGACCACTCTCGCAGGCCAGATGCCGCTCGCCAGGATCACTGTAAACCAGCTGATTGCCGAGGCCGGTATCGAAGCCGCCGTATTCTTCAAGAGATACAGCTCGATAGACGACCTGATATACGAATACGTCCGCGACCACGATTTCTGGCTCGGCGAGACCGTCTCGTACAGGAAGATGGACAAGGAAGGCGCAGAGAGATACTACATCCGCACGCTCGAGGGCCTGTGCCGCCACCTCGACAGCAACGGGCCGCTCCGGGATTCCCTGCTCTGGGAGCTCGCATCCGACTCGGAAGCCGTGAAGAAGATCGCTGACATCCGCGAGCTGGAGAACGAGTCCCTGCTGGCCTACTACCGGAAATACTTCAAGGGCACAGGCCTGGACATCAGCGGCGTAACCGCAGTGCTCATCGCCGGCATCTACTACCTCTACCTGCACCGCGGCAAATCCACATTCTGCGGCCTGGATCTCAACACTGAAAAAGACAGCCGGAGACTGCTGCGGCTCCTGAGCCGGACCGTCCACACCCTGTTCGCAGAGGCAGGCAAGAGCACCTCCGACGACAGCGTCCGGAATTCAGAACTTGCCCGCCGCATGGAAGCCAAGGGTCTCGACCGCGCCGCCATCTGCGACATCCTCGGCCTCACTCCCGACGAACTTGCCGCCCTCCTGCCCGAGTAAGCCCCGGCACAACCGGAAAACAACAAATTACTTCAGAAGAAGGCTCTTCCATTCTCCTATGGTGCCGGTCTCCGAGGAGAAGCTGACACCGATGCAGTGTACCGTGCGGCTGTCGGCTGCGTAAGGGCGGGCATAGCCTTTCGCCTCGATCTGGGCGAGGGCCTCGTCTGCGGTACCGTCCAGCTTGAACTCGAAGATGTAGACGTACTTCGGGGTCTCTACGATGCAGTCCACGCGGCCCTGGCTCTGAGGCTTCTCCACTATGACGGCGTATACGCCTATCATGCGGAAAATCAGATAGAATGTATATTGAAAATAACGTTCCCTCTCCCGCTCATCCTCCCTGCGGCGCATGGTGTACGGAATGTCCGCAAGAAATGAGGCAAGCAGTCCGCGCATCCGGTCAGGGTCGCCGTCCCTCAGGGCAATGTAAAGGCTGCGGGCCATGCCTCCGAAATCATTGCGGCGGTCCTGGAAATAGTCGGAGGCTATCAGTGAGACAAAACCCTTCTGCACCTCGTTGTTGGGCAGATCCAGAAGAAATGTACCGGTGTCCCTGTCATAATCCTTGATGGTCAGGTAGCCGCTCTGATAAATCATCGGCAGGGGCTTCTCGACATCGGCCTTGTAGTCGACGAACTGGGAGGGGTCGTAGTACTTGCCGGTAAGCTCGTCCAGGTTCTCGTCCGAGTGAGACAGCAGTCGGATCAGATAGGTAGGCGTGCCGCTGGCGAACCAGTAGTCGCGTACTGTCTTCTGGGCGAAGGCATTCAGAAGGCTGAACGGATTGTAGACGTCGGTCATCCGTTCGGAAAAATGATAGCCGTCGTAGTGACGCTTCAGCCTCGAAAGCATCTCCTCGCGGCTTTCTCCGTATGAAGCGGCCATCACATCTATCGGCTCTGCAAAATAACTCTCCAGCTCCTCCTGGGTGATGCCGCACAGGGTCTCGTAATCCGATGCCATGCTGATATCCTGGGGCTGGTTGAAACCGCTGAACACGCTCACCTGTGCAAACTTGGTCACACCCGTGAGCAGCACGAACTGAAGGTCCGCGTCCGCAGCCTTGAATACAGAGTGGAACCCCTTGAGCACATCTCTGTTCCACTCCTCCAACAGGCGCTGCTTCCCGTCCACGGTTATGGTATAGCCGGTATCCAACACGTCCAGCATCGGCTTGTCGTACTCGTCGATGAGCACCACGCACCTGCGGCCTGTCCGCTCGTGAGCTTTTTTCAGTACGCATGCGAACCTGTCACCAGCTTTCATCTCTTTGTCAGGACCTCCATAAATCCCTTCCCACTCCGAAATATAGTTCTCTATCTTTAAATCAAGTGCTCCCGGATCAGTGAAATTGCTGCCGTTGAAGTCGATATGGAACACCGGGTACTCCAGCCACTCCTTCTCCAGCGAACTGATGGCCAGTCCCTCGAAGAGTTCCTTGCGCCCCAGAAAATAGTTCTTCAGGGTGGATACCAGCAGACTCTTGCCGAACCGCCGCGGGCGGCTCAGAAAATAGATATTGCCTTCATGCGTAAGCCTGTATATAAGGTCTGTCTTGTCCACATAGGCAAAGCCGTCCTCGCGAATCTTCTCGAAACTCTGAACTCCTATCGGGTATTTCATCATAGCGCGGTCCTCCATTATTCATTTCAGAAACAAAAATACGCAGAAGTCGAGAGCAATGCAAATTGAACTTGTTCAAATTTCATTGCCGAGGCGCAACAGTATTTGTGGCCACGGGCCAAAATAGGAATAATTACATGATTATCCGCAAATATCCTCCTACATCATCTGCTTTTCTGACACTCAGGCTGTTTCACCGCATTGACAGGAGCCCTTTTCCCGGTCTTACCCTTCCCCTGCCACACCGCGCCGCCAACAGTGAGGGAGGTGACTGCCCGCAGTCTGTATGCCGCACACCATGTGTAAGTTTATCAGCTCCTCACAGGACAAGCATTTTATCTTAAATTTACGATAAAACAAGTACAATACAGCCAACGGATAAATAAATATAGAGAAGACAGCACAACACATTATTGATTATCTATACAAATTTACCCACACACATATTACTGATTTTAAACACTTTAAAAATTTCAGCTAAAAACAATTCGAATCCACATTCAAAAAAATTGCGCAATAAATAAATAAATAAATAAATAAATAAACGTATATTTGTAGCCAAAACAGATACAACAGCACCATGACAGCACAACGTCCCATATTATTTACAGCCTTCCTTTTGCTAACTGCCCTCGCATCCCTGCCCGCCCGCGGCCAGTCCGCATCACTCTACGGCGAGACTCTGAAAACTTCTTGTCCGTTGAACTGCCGCGATGTCACCAGCAAGAAACCCATAGGCTCATACATCGACACCCTCACCGACAGGGCCATCGGGGACGTGCTCCGCAAGATGCCCGGCATCGATGTCTCCGAATCCGGACAGATAAGGTACAACAACCGCCCCATCAACAAGTTCTACATCGAGGGACTGGACCTCATGGGCGGACGTTACGGTGTAGCCGTCAACAACGTCCGGGCCCGCGACATCTCCCGCGTGGAAGTCCTCGAGAACCATCAGCCCATCAAGGCCCTCAAGGACGTGGAGTTCTCCCCCGACGCGGCCATCAACCTGCGCCTGAAGGACGGTGCGAAGGGAAGCCTCATCGCCACCCTCTCCCTCGGAGGCGGCTACAAGCCCTGGATGTGGAACGGAGAGCTGGCCCTGATGCTCTTCACCGGCAACTACCAGATGATGACCACCGTCAAGTCCAACAACTCCGGGGACGACGTCACCACCGAACTCACCTTATTCTACGACAGTTTCCAGAAGGAATACTCGCCTCTCTCCGTGCATCTGCCGGCCCTGCCTGACACCGACCGCGAACGGTATATGGACAACCTCACCCATGCCGTCTCCATCAACAACATAGTCCGCCTCGGCGACAGTACGGACAACGACAATACCCTCAACATCAACGCCATCTACCTCCACGACCGCCAGCGGTACAACTCCTCGTCCCTGACCACCTACTATCTTCCGGACGGACAGCCTCCCCTGGAGATAGACGAGACCACCTCCGCCACCGAGCTTTCGGACGGGACGGAATTCAAGCTGCGTTACAATCTCAACAACGAAAAGATATACCTCAACGAGCAGATAGCCTTCGGAGCCGAATGGAACCGCAACAGCGGCAGCGTCCTCAGTGACGGCATCACCGGAGAGCACTACCTCAACGACGCCATCTCCGGAGGCAGCCGCAACATATTCTTCCTTGATGCCTCCATATCGTACAAAGCCCGGAAATTCGAATACATCCTCGAGGGCCGCAACCTCCTCGGGACCGGCACCTACAACCAGCGCACATACAGCGACATCACCAACTTCCAGTACCTCTACCGGCTCCGTCCGCTGTCTGTGATGTTCAAGATACGGTTCAGTTTAGGCTAACAGAACAAAAGTTTTATATTATTTCCTTATTCCACAACATTCTGAAAAAGTCCGTAACGTACAGCAGTTCCACATCACCGGACATCCTCGACATCCGGTCAAGCGAAACAATGATCTTACGGGACTGCGGATGCTCCTCAGAAAAAGTACTCAGTCCCTTCTTGTGCTTCGTCTTCACCTCCTCCACGGACTTTATCTCGATGGCCACACGCGCATCACCTATGACCGCATCCACCTCCATCCCGGCATAAGTCCTCCAGTATGACAGTTTCTCACGGGAGCCGCTATAACCCAGATAAGCAATTATCTCCTGAATCACCAGATGCTCGAATGCATGACCGAACTCGTCCGTACCCCTTTTAAGAGACGAACGCCCTGTCAGATAATTCGCAACCCCTACATCAAAGTAATAGAACCGAGGGGACTGCACTAATTTCCGCTGCACCACCTTGGTATAAGCCGGAATCTCGTACCCTATGAGTGTGTCGTACAATATCTGGAAATAGGATGCGACTGTCTTGGCACTCACTCCACAATCGGAAGCAATATTCTCATAATTCAGGATTTCTCCATCCGATACCGCCGCCACCTCTAAAAAACGCTCAAACGCCGACACATCACGGACCAATGCCTCTTCCCTTATCTCTTCCCTGAGATACACGTCAACATAGGCCTGAAGCCGTCTCCACGCATTCTCAACCATGTAGTGCCGCGGGATCATCCCGTTCTGAACAGCACGCATCACATCAAAATCAGGAATCTCGGCACTGACAAGCGGATACAGTATCATTGGCACAGCCCTTCCGCCTAAGGTATTGGACGACTGCTTCTTCAATTTTCTAGAACTAGATCCGCACAGAATAAATCTCAATCCGCAGTTGGTCATCAGCCAGTGGACCTCATCCAAGAGGTCAGGAACTTTCTGAATCTCATCCACAATGACTAGAGTTCCCTCCGGCTTATTCTGCAGGACTTCCCGGAAAAGTTCCGGACGGCTCTGAAACCGCCTGCGCACATCTGTCTGCAGCAAGTCATAATACACTGCCCCGCAGAACCGTTCCTTCAACAAGGTAGATTTCCCGGTCTGACGGGCTCCAAGCAGGAAGTTGCCGTCATCCAACTGCTTTTCTATATCCAATAACCGAGCATACATAATTCTAAAATATCAGAAGTATCACTTCGGATTTTCATAAAAAATCCGAAGTCGTGCAAATATAGGAATTTTCTTTGAACCTCCAAAGAACTTTGACTAACGCAGACCGCCTACCCTGGCAACATTTATTGAAAATTTCGAATAAAATTTCCAGCAGCACAGCCTATCACCTCACAGCAGCCGCCAACAGGAATTTTTTAACAAAAATTCATTTTAAATTGGATTTACTAAAAAAAATCGTTATATTTGCAGCATGATGAAAACCTCTACACCCCTCGCGATACTGCTGCCGTTGATTCTGCTTTCCACGGCCGCATTTTCTTTGGGCGCCCAGACACCCTACATGGACGCCATGTACATCGATGTCCGCTGGGACAGGGCCGATACTCTCGGTGAAGCCACGATGCGCCTGGAATATCGGATGCGCTTTCCCTCCGAGACCGGTCCGGACAGCTCCTACGTAGACAGAAGAATCGTGGAGATAGGCCCGGGACTGCAGAAAGAGTACAGCCTGATACTCGAGACTTCCGAGATGTCCGGACACAATGCCTGGAAACAGACTGACGGCGCTTTCGACTCGCACGACCCTGACAGCCCGGTCAACCCATTTGAGCTGTACATCACCCCGGACGGCATCACAGTCACCCACAAGACCATGATACTCGGTCCGGTACTCCGCTGGCAGGAGGACACACCCGTATTCGGATGGCAGCTAACCTCCGATACCTGCACCGTCATGGGCTACCCGTGCCAGAAGGCCGTCACCGAATTCCGCGGCCGGGTATGGCACGCCTGGTTCTGTCCCTCCCTGCCGGTGGACAGCGGCCCTTACAAGTTCCGCGGTCTGCCCGGCCTCATAATCAAGGCAGAGGACACCACCGGCACCTACAGCTGGGAACTCGCTGCCATTGAGCGGGGTACATGGCCGATTCTCGAAAAACGGCTACTCTACCAGGACTGCACCCGTTCCCAGGCCAGAAAATACATCCGGCAGATGTTCTCCAGCCCCTACCAGTGGAAGGTGAGCCGCGGCATGCGCGTCCAGCAGATAGACCCCCAGACCCATCAGCTCAGAGAACTCACCCATGAGGAGAAAAGCGAGTCGTTCCACTACGACCCGATAGAACTCGAATAACACATTTAAAGAGTATGAAAATAAAGAGCAAAAGAACGGCATTGGCACTGCTGGCCGTCATGGCGGTCCACCCTTTGGCGAACTCTCAGAATCTCAGCGACCAGGAGGTTGCCCGGATTGTCAGCAGCGGGCGGTATTTTCCTGCGGCAAGGGATTTCAGCCTCAGGGAGAAAGCGGACACGATGGAGATGCGCATATTGTACGGATTCGAATATGTCATCGACACATTGTCCGGCAAGTGCCTGCATGAGCCTTATATGCTGGAGATAGGCGGAAAACTGACTCACTACTACAGTTACAACGCCTATATCAGAGACTCCGTGCAATCCGAGGTCTATGCCTCCGAGAAAAGCAAAGGAATGAACGCTTTCACCGATATAACGTCCTCCGTAATACCGGAAGACCAGACTGCCACTTATTATGAAATATTCAGGTGCATTCCCTCTTCGTCCAGATACGTCCTGCTGAGAGTCCAAAACACCGACTACTGCTACAGCGAGAAAGCAGAACAGACAGAGTGGCGCCTCTCGGACCGGACGGACACCGTCTGCGGATACCGGTGCCAGGTGGCAGAAGGACAGCTCAACGGCAGGCAGTGGACGGTATCCTTCTCAACGGACATACCATACCCTTACGGTCCATGGAAACTCGAAGGACTGCCCGGCCTGATATTAAAAGCCGAAGATTCCGAAGGTCTGCTCAGATGGGAAGCCGTCGGACTGGAAAAGGGCAGAGACCGGAGCATATACAGATACCCCCAGAATAAGACATCGGCAATAGGCCTGCACTGCAGATGCGAGAAAACAAGTAAAAAAAATATCGCGGGATTATGGCGGATGATGTGGAGGTCCCCGGGCTTTTTGAGGACCTCCGGAAAGCCGATGAAAGTGATGCTGCCCGACGGCTCCACCAAAACCGTTGAGATACCGGGTCATAATGAGGGCTATTATCCGCCCTTGGAATAAACGCTACTACTATTATTATAAAGTTTAAAATAAATGTATGATTATGAACAGACAAGTATTTACGACCGGCGTCATCACTCTGCTGTGTGCCGCCTCCATGCTGTGCGGCGCACAGTCCCCCTACCGGCCCATACCCAACAACACATGGGACAAAACCGTCACCCTTGACACCGCATTTATGAGAGTGTCCTACGAGATGACTTTCCGCGACGCGCTGTTCTACAGCACATCCGAACCGGGCGGTCTGGACGACCATGTCTTTACCGAAAATGAGATTCTCTCCGACACACGCATTGTGGAGTTCGGAGACCTGGTCCGCAAAGACTACAGCCAGACACTCGAAGCACGGGAAATACTGAACCGCGAAATGATTGAACGCGGAGAGATGCCGAGGAACTTGGGCTCCTCATCGGTCTATCCCATCGAACTGTTCATATCCGGCGACAAATGCAGAATCAACCGCAGAACCCTGATGACAGGCCCGATACTGCAGTACGAGAGTGGCAGCGCTCCCATGCAGTGGTCCCTTACGGGCGAGGCGGAGCAGGTCGGGGACTACCGGTGCCAGAAGGCAGTCACCACATTCGGAGGAAGGGAGTGGACGGCGTGGTTCTGCCCCGACATCCCGGTGGACGGCGGTCCCTACAAATTCCGCGGCCTGCCCGGACTGATCCTGAAAGTGGAGGACGCCGGAAAACATTTCTCCTGGACCATGACCGGCATCGAGAAAGGCTCGTGGCCCATCTACGAGAAGCAGTACCTCTTCCAGAAATGCAGTCCAAAGGAAGCCGGAAAGATTCTGAAGGACATGTACCTCCGTCCTTTTGCATTCCTGAAGAACGCAGGCATCAGGACTCTCCTGCCAGACGGAAAAGGAGGAGCGAGAGAGCCCGGTGACAACGAATACTCCGTAGCCATGTACTACGACCCGATAGAACTTGAGTAACAATCATCCCTAACAGAAACCATCTCATGAAAGCCCGACCGACACCCGCCCATACCGCCGGAGCAGCCGCATTCCTTCCCGCCCTCCTGGCCATCATCCTCCTCTGCACCGCAGTCAGGACTGCCTCCGCACAGGAGCCGCCCCTGACCACCTTCGAGGGCTGCATCCGCTACGCCGGCACCTCCGAGCCCGCTTTGTGCTACGTCATTGTCAGCCGGACGGAGGACGGGGTGGCCATAGGCTACACCACCACCGACGGAGAGGGGCACTACACCCTCAGCATCCGCTCCGGAGCCGACAGCGTGGTCATCGCGGTCTCCGGAATGAGCGTCAAGGCCGTGCGCCGCACCGTGCCCAATGTCAGCGGGCGGCACGACTTCGAGGTGGAGGAGTCCCTCTTCGAGCTGGACGAGGTGAGGGTCAAGGCCCCCAAGATGGAGATGAAGGGCGACGACACCGTATCCTACAACGTAGCGTCATTCCGCTCCCAGGAGGACATGGTCATCGAGGACGTGCTCCGCAAGCTGCCCGGCATCACGGTCAGGGACAACGGGCAGATACTCTACAAGGCCAAGCCGATAGCGGGGCTGACCATCGACGGCATGGACCTGCTCAAGGGCCGCTACGGCATCGCCACGCGCAACATCTCCCCGGACCACATCGCCTCTGTGGAGATTCTCGAGAACCACCAGGCCATCAAGGCCCTCAAGGACCTGGTGCCCTCCGACAAAACCTACATCAACCTCAAGCTCAAAGCCTCCTCGCGGGGAGTGTTCCTGCTCTCGGCGGCCGCGGGAGGCGGCTACGGGGACGGAGGCCTGTGGAACGCCGAGGCCGCGCCCATGTACTTCGGACACAGCAGCCAGCACATCCTCACCGGCAAGACCAACAACACCGGCGACGATCTCGCGTACGAGCTGGAGGACCTCACCTCCGGCACCGGCAGGCTCAACCCGGTGCTCTCCTCCGCCACGCTCGCCTCGCCCCCGGCCATCGACAAGGACCGCTACTACCGCAACACATCGTACTCCGCCTCCCTCAACGAGCTATTCCGCACCTCCGGGGGCACGGACATCAACCTCAACCTCTCATACCTCAACGACACCGAGCTGCGCGACAACACCTCCGAGACCCGGTGGATGCTCCCCGACTCCTCCGTCAACCTCATACGGGAGGGCATATCCAACGTCATCGGCACCGACAAGGTCAACGCCGAGCTCAGCTTCAAGAGCAACGGGGACCGCCTCTACGTGGACAACCGCAACATCTTCTCCGCCGAGTTCCTCGACATAGCGTCCTCTGTCAACGGCATCGGTCAGGACTTCGACCGCACCACGCTCAGGGCATCCACCACGGCCAGCCTGATCAGGCGCAGCGGGGAGAAGAGCGCCTTCGAGATCAACGCCCGCGCCGCCTACGAGCACACGCCGTATTCCCTAGCGATAGCCCGGGACGGAGGGCAGTGGGCCGGAGCCGTGCAGGACGTCACAGCGGACGCCTTCACGGCATCCCTGTTCGCCGGCAACGTCACCAGCTTCCGGCTGTGGGACATGAGGATAGAGCCCACCCTCTCGGCCAGCTACCGGCTGGGCAGCCTCGACAGCCGCCTCAGCACCCCCTTAGGACAGCTCGAAGACTCTTCCGAAGCCGCAAACCGCCTGATGATGCACCGCCTCAGGGTAGCCCCTGCTGTCTACGCCTACTACACCTCCCTGCACGTGGACCTCAGCATATTCATACCCGTGGCCTACTACATGACGTTCCTCGACGACAGATTAGGAGGCACGCGGACGTCCCGGCACAAGGTGTTCGCCGAGCCCAGCGTCAGCATGAAGATAAAGCCCGCGGCCTCCACCGACATCAACCTCGGCTACTCCATGAGCTGGTCCATGCCGGAGATATCCACCCTCTACGGCGGCGCCGTCCTGAGCGACTACCGCAGCCTGACCCGGTACGCCGCGGACCTGACCGAAGGCATGCGCAACCATTTCTCCCTAGGACTCAGCTACAAGGACATCTTCAACATGCTGTTCCTCAACCTCAGCGCGGGATACTCCCTCACCAAGCCGGACATCCTCTACGGATACGACTTCGACGGCATCTACTCCACCACCCTGACAACACGCACCGGGGAGCTTTCCCACACCGTCAGCGCCGGCATCGAGCTGAGCAAGGGATTCTACTGGAAGGACCTGACCGCCAAGCTGGAGCTCGGGGCCTCATGGACGGACTCACCCTTCCTGCTGCAGGAGCAGGTGGCACGGATGAGCATGCAGGGCTACTCCGCGGGACTGAACATCTCCCTGTCGCCGTTCAAGTTCCTCGGCATAACCTACGACGGCAGCGTGATGTACTCCCTCTCCCGGCAGGCCTCGGGCGAGAACCTCACCCCGCTGCTGACCGTCTCCAACGACCTCACCCTCAGCTTCCGCCTTCCCGCCGGCATCGGTCTCTCCCTGACCGGGGAGCATTACCACAACAGCGCATCCTCCGCGGCCAGTGACTTTGTCCTTCTGGACGCCGCCCTCAGCTACAAGTGGAAGCGTTTCCGCTGGGAGCTCACCTGCTCCAACCTCCTGGACACCCGCGAGTACGTCTACTCCGTGCTCTCCGCAGCCAGCAGCTTCTCCACCGACTACCTCATCCGGCCCAGAAGCTATTTGCTTAAGATGTTCGTAACTTTCTGATTATTCTGAAAAATTAAAACTTTCACCCATGAAGCATCTGACCATAATTCTCACCTCCGCGGCACTTGCCCTTTCGGTACTAAATGCCTGCGCCTCTCCAAAAGACGGCAACGAATTTAAGGAGACCGCTTTAAGCGGAACGCCTGTCCGCATGGACATCCCGGACACACCGATAAACTCAGTACTCTCAAACAACGGCCACATCGTCACTCTAAGCAAAATCGAGGACAGAGAGG
>DHCMC07803__coassemble_954_pt1 | contig 21078 bp, 16 predicted proteins | sample DHCMC07803__metabat2_high_PE_031 | metagenome-assembled genome bin DHCMC07803 | reverse complement strand
GTCCATAAGAGGAACTCAATTCCGTCAATGGGCAAATAAAGTGCTGAAGGAATATCTGCTGCAAAACAACTCCATGAATCATCGACTTACCGAACTGGAGCATACCGTAGCCGAACACTCGAAGAAAATCGATTTCTTTGTGCGGACATCCCTGCCGCCGGTCGAGGGCATCTTCTTCAACGGACAGATATTCGATGCCTATAAGTTCGCTACAGACTACCGTTCCCAATGCTCCAGCACCGGAGGTGTAGGTGCCAGGTCATAGTAGTCTACAGCTGTGACAGGCAGACGGAAATACACCATTGCCTTGTAGCCGGGATAGAGACGGCGCAGGACTTCATTCCCCTCGTATATACGGCGGGCTGTGTCATCCGGCACATCGAAGCATGCGCAGCCGGTCACGCGGACTGAGATGTCGCCGTCCATTGCCAGCAGCTCGACATTCGGGTTCTGCTGCAGCTGACGGTACACCTCCTTCTTCGCCGAAGTAGCAAAATACAAAGTCGCGTCCTCCTGCAGCATAATCTGAAACACGCGGATCTTCGGGCGGTCACCCTCGACCGTTGCCAGCGCCACGTCCCTGTGCGCTTTAAGAAATTCCAATGCTTTTTCCATTTTTATTTTTTCCAGTCTACTGCAAATATAACAATTCTTTGCCAGTCAACGAAAATCAGGAATACCCTCAGGAAGCAGCCGCCCGGCTATTTGAGGTCCTTCGAAGCGCGGAGAATGGTGTCGACCGCCCCGTCGATGCCCACGCGGTCAGTATTGACCACTAAGTCGTACTCGCCGATGTCGGTCCACTGGCGGCCGGTGTAGCGGCGGTAGTGGTTGGCACGGCCGGTATTGACCCGTTCGACTTTCCGTGCTGCATCCTCCTCGGAGATATTGAACCGGGAAGCGACACGGACAGCAGCCGAGTCAGGGCCGGAAGTGACGAAGACACGGAGGACATGGGGATTGTCCCGGAGGATCCAGTTGCCGAGACGGCCTATGATGACGCACGGACCGTGATGGGCCAGCTCGCGGACGGTACGGCTCTGGCTGACATAGATAGCGTCGTCCTTCGACGGGTTCATCGAGACAGGTATGCCGCTGTCCTCGAATATCATCTCCCAGAGCTTGCCGGTGGATATATTCTGCTCGTTCTCTGCCACGAACTCGGGTGTGCGTCCCATCTGCTCTGCGGTCCGGTCTATGAGCTGGCGGCTGTAGCAGGGGCAGCCCAGACGGCGGGCCACTTTCTCGCCCACCTCATTGCCTCCGCTGCCGTATGTACGGGCGATGGTGATCACGCGGTGAGAAGCCCAGAGAGCAGCCTGCTGAGCATGAGCGGAAGCCCGGGCCGCACGCTCGGACCGGGGAATGAATATCCGGTCCAGCCACCCGATCCGGGGCGAGAACACCCGCACCATAAAGCCCACATAGAACATCGACACGAGGGTTCCGGGCCCGATCATCTTCCAGTCCCAGTGCCCGAAGAAGATGAGCATGAATACCGCACCTATGGTCACCAGCGAAGTGTCGCTGAATATCTTGACCTTACCGAAATCCTTCTTCAGGAACTTCGCTATCGCCAGCGGAAATCCCTCACCGGCCAGCATCAGCGAGTCGCAGCGTACCTCGCACGCGATCCCGAAGGCTAAGATGGCTCCGCCGAGCAGCAGTTCCGCGAACCTGAGCGGATACCCCACCGCCGGATTGATGTCGAAAGGCACCTGCAGGAAACCGGTCAGCCACATGGTCACATCGGTGTACAGCCCGAAGAGGAACGAGACAAGTATCTGAGTCAGCTGCCGTTTCTCGAAGTCCTTGCGCAGCAGCAGTATCTGGGACAGGATAAAGAACACGTGCATGCATATCGTGAGCTGCCCCATGGTGAGGCTCATCCCGGGCACTAATGACAGCACGTATGGAGGCGCCGAGATAGGCGACGAACCGAGATTGGCCCTGATGGACAGGGACGTACCGAATGCGATAACGAACAGGATCACCACGAAACTCAAGTAGCGCCGGATCCACTCCGCCCTGCTTCTCCTGATATTACTCATGTCTTTCAACTCTTCGATTAAACCGGGCGCAAAATTACAGTTTATTCTGCCAACATGTCCACACTTTTCTGTTCCGCACGCACATACCGGACAGCTTGCCGAGAAAAGCGAAATTGACTATATTTGCCATACCAACCCGTCCAAATATGATTGTCATTGAAACACCAAGGCTGCAGCTGCGCGAGATGACCCCTGCCGACCGGCCCGCCCTGTGCCGCATCCTGCAGGACAGCGAAGTCATGTACGCCTACAACGGCCCTTTCTCCGACGAGGAAGTGGACGAATGGCTGGAGCGGCAGCTCGCCCGCTACCGGCAGTACGGCTACGGCCTCTGGGCAGTGGTGCTCAAGGCCACTGGAGAGATGATAGGCCAATGCGGCCTGATCCTCCAGCAATGGAACGGCCGGGAAATGCTGGAAGCCGGCTACCTCTTCCAGCGCTCCCACTGGCATCAGGGCTACGCCACGGAGGCCGCCGGCGCCTGCATGGACTACGCCTTCGGCACCCTGAACTCCCCCCTGATCTGCTCCATCATCCGGAACAATAACCTTCCCTCGCAGCAGGTGGCCCTCCGCAACGGCATGAGCCGCCGCCCTGGGGTAATGGTCAAGCACTACCGCGGCGCCGGGATGCCCCACTGGCTCTTCGTCAGGCCCAGAACAATACGGACTGTCCGGTACCAGTCACCGTGTGGGGAAATGCTCCTCGGAGCGGCGGGCGACCGGCTCTGCCTCTGCAACTGGGCTCAGGAGCTGCATCCGGGAAGGGTAGAGCAGCGGCTCAGGACCATCCTCAAGGCACAATCCGAGGAGTGTGGGCAAATTCTTCCCGAGGTCCTGCAGCGGACCGTCCGGGAACTGGACGAATACTTCCGAGGAGAGCGCAGGGACTTCGACATCCCCCTCCTGCTGGCCGGCTCCGACTTCCAGAAGCGCGTCTGGCAGCAGCTCCCCCGCATCCCCTACGGGCAGACCGCATCCTACGGAGAGCTGGCCGCCGCCATCGGATCCCCCAGGTCCGTCCGGGCAGTGGCCAATGCCAACGGCGCCAACGCCATCTCCATCATCCTCCCCTGCCACCGCGTCATCGGCAGCGACGGCCGCCTGACCGGCTATGGCGGCGGCCTCAGGGCCAAGCAGCATCTTCTCGACCTGGAACAGAGACAATAAAACACCGCATTATGGATATACTGAACGACATCACGGTGATATGCTTCTCACCGACACACACTTCAAGGACAATAGCGGAGGCTGTTGCAGCCGGAATGAACGGCACGCCTGGCGGAACGGACGGCCATGCGGGTGCCTCACAGCAGATACGGATCGTAGACCTGACCCTCGACCGCTCGGACTCCCCGATAACTGTCGGAGCCGGAGAGACCGTAGTGCTCGGAACCCCGGTATATGCCGGCAGGGTAGCACCCGAGGCAGTACGGCGGCTCAGGCGGGTACAGGTGGCGGCTGGAGCCTCTGCCCCCGCGGTGGTGACCGTCACTTACGGCAACCGCGACTACGAGGATGCCCTCGTCGAACTTTACGACATAGCCGTCTCGATAGGCCTCAGTCCTTTCGCAGCCGGAGCCTTCATCGGAGAGCACAGCTACAGCACCCCGGAGATGCCCGTAGCCGAGGGGCGTCCCGACACATTGGACCTGGCCGATGCCCGTATTTTCGGAGGAGAATGTGCCCGGAAACTGGACAGTCCCGGAGCATTTGCCCCATTTCACATCAAGGGCAACCGGCCGTATAAAGAGCCGTCCCGTCCGGCCTCAGACACCTCCCATAAGGCATCAGGAGCCTCGACGGACGGCGGCCCGGCCAAAACAGCTCCAGCTGTCCCGTCCGTACCGATGACCGCTGACGGATGCCCTCTATGCGGGGAGTGCGTGGCAGTATGCCCGACCGGAGCCGTCAGCATTGACCTTAATGCCCGGAAGGTGCTGACTGACCCGGCCCTCTGCATCCGCTGCTGCGCCTGCGTCAGAGCCTGTCCCGCCGGACTGCGCACCTACACCACTCCATTCACCGCCTTCCTCCACGAGCACTGCTCCGCCCGCCGGGACCCCGAGACATTTCTGTAACGGTAAGCAGTGCAGCAGGGGTGTTTTGCAATCACTCACTGATCAGCAGGTTAGCAATGTAGAGTGATCTTTTGGAGGCGTCCGGACCGGCCGAAAAGCACACATTGCCATGGTAACATCCTGATCAGCGAGTGATTACATTTTATGGGTGTGCGCGTACTTACCGTTAATCCAGAGCGCAGTAGAAAAAGCCGCGGCTGTCGTGACGGATTCCGACCAGGCCCCAGTGAACGAAAAGCGAAAGCAGGTGTACGACCCGGCGGCGGGGGATGGTCACGCGGCGGCATATCTGTGACAGGGTAAGGCCGCAGGAAGCGGCTGCTACTACGGCGAGCAGCTCGCGTTCCTGGTCAGTAAAAGCCACCGAGACCAGGCCATGGTGCGGACCTGAATCCGGCGCCATCCGGACGTTACCGACAGGCACTCTGTCCGCACTGCCGTTACGGCCATCATCAGCCTCACATTTCCACAGGCCGATGTGCACCGGCGAGGCCAGGATGTTCTCGTCGGCGATACGAACGTAGGCCAGCCTGCGCCCGTCTTCCTCCTTCACCAGCACCGGCTTGCGGACAGCCGGCCCGACCGAGGCGACCAGCACCGAACGGCCCTCGGGACGGTACACCCGCATGTCCACCTCAACCGCCGGAGTGCAGTAGACCTGAGCCGCAGCCTCGACCATGTACATTTCCTCCTCGCTGCGCACCCCGGCGATGCGGCCATTGTCCTTGACTCCTATCAGCAGCCGGCCTCCCTCAGTGTTGGCAAACGCCGACAGCGACCGTGCAATCTTCCGCGAGTCCGATATCTCGAACTTGAAATCCTGCCGGACATGCTCGCCCTCCGAGATAAGGGCCCGTATGTACGCCGTATCGTCCTGTACTTTCATGTCCGCAAATTTACTACATTTGCCGGCATGATAGAGAAAATACTGGAACAGTACATCCCGGAGAGGTTCGTCAGCGATGCCCGGTACCGCAGGGGGCACATCCGCGTAATCAACCCGCTGCCGGGTACACGGGTGCTCGGACTGCATATTCCCGATATGAGGAAAGCCGCTGCAGAGCTGACATCTTCAGCTGACCGTGCGGCGGAACTCATAAGGCAGTTTGAGGCCACCCCCGAGCGCAGCCTTTACTACGAGGAGTACATGGTCTGGGGCATGATGCTCAACCGGATGAAGATGCCTTTGGAAGAGCGTCTCGACAGACTGCGGGCATTCGTCCCCCATATCGACAACTGGGCCGTGTGCGACCATGTCTGCGCCGGTGCGAAGTGGACACGCCCGGGAGACCGCCCGACATGGGCATTCATCCTGGAGCACCTCGCCTCGCACATGGAGTTCGAGGTGCGTTACGGCCTGATCCTGTACATGTCCCGCATGATGGAGGAGGGCTCGCTGCCGGAGATATTCCGGCTGATGGAAGGGCTGGACCTGGAGCACATCCATTCGGACTACACCCAGGGAAAAGCTGACCGCGACAGCCCCGACCTCTGCCCCGGAACCGCCGCCGGCCGCCCGCCCTACTACGTCCGCATGGCCATGGCCTGGCTGATGGCCACCGCCCTCGCCAAGTACCCCGATACGGTCCGCACCCTGCTCTCCCGGACCCGCCTGCCCGAAGACGTTCTCCGCCTCTACGTTCGCAAGGCCCGGGAGTCCTTCCGCACCCGGGATGTATCTCCTTTCTAATTTTATGCGGTAATTCCGCCATTTTTCCCTAAGTTTGCAGCTGAAATGAAAGTACGGGCGAAAAAACGGTTAGGGCAGCATTTTCTCAACGACGAGGGCATCGCGCACAGGATCGTGGAGTCTCTCTTAGAGATGGATCCGCGAGGGGCGGAATGCTCTGTCCTGGAAGTCGGTCCGGGCATGGGCGTGCTGACCAAATACCTGCTGCAGGAGGACGGCCTGGATTTCAGGGCCGTGGAGATAGACGAGGAGTCAGTCGAATACCTCATCCAGAACTATCCTTCCATCCGGCCGCGGCTCTACGAGGAGGACTTCCTGCGGATGGACCTCGGGAAAATATTCCCCGGCAGGCTCGCGGTCATCGGCAATTTCCCCTACAACATCTCCTCTCAGATATTTTTCAAAATCCTCGACCATAAGGACAATATCCCTTTCGCAGTGGGAATGATCCAGAAGGAGGTGGCGGACCGTCTCGCCTCCCCTCCGGGCAACAAGGCCTACGGCATCCTCTCGGTGCTGCTGCAGGCCTGGTACGACATCGAATACCTGTTCAGCGTGGAGCCCGGCTCGTTCACCCCTCCCCCGAAGGTGCGCTCGGCGGTAATCCGGATAAGGCGCAATGACCGGACGGCCCTCGGCTGCGACGAGAAACTCTTCAAGGCGGTCGTCAAGACCTGCTTCAACATGAGGCGCAAGACCATCCGCAACTCCATCAAGCCCCTCCTCGGGAGCGGCCTTGCTCTGACGGACCCCGCCTCTCCGCTGCTGGACATGAGGCCGGAACAGCTGTCCGTAGAGGATTTTACCGCACTGACAAACATTTTAACCAATACTAACAATTAATATCTACAGACATGAGATTCAGATTAGGTTACATTGCACTGGCGCTGACAGCCGCTTTCGCAGCCGCAACATCCTGCGATTCAGTTCAGCATTGCGACAGTTCCATTCCCTATGACATTCAGAACGGGAAGATAGTATTCCAGGTGCCCCCCAGGGTTGACGGCCAGAAATCCGTCATCGGACTTACCACCGAGCCCATGGAGGTAGTGCGCGTAGGCTTCATCGGCTTAGGAATGAGAGGTCCCGGCGCAGTGGAGCGCTTCACCCACATCGAGGGCACGGAGATCAAGGCCCTCTGCGACCTGTATCCCGAAAGGGCTGCAGCCGCTCAGAAAATCCTTGAGAAAGCCGGACGTCCCCACGCTGACGAGTACAGCGGAGAGGAAGGCTGGAAGGAGCTCTGCCAGAGAGACGACATCGACCTCGTCTACATCGTGACCCCCTGGCAGAACCACGTAGAGATGGCAGTCTTCGCCATGGAACAGGGTAAGCATGTGGCCATCGAGGTACCTGCAGCCACCTCCCTCGCCGAGTGCTGGGCTCTGGTCAACACCGCCGAGCGCACCCAGAGACACTGCATGATGCTCGAGAACTGCGTCTACGACTTCTTCGAGATGACCGCCCTCAACATGGCCCAGCAGGGTCTCTTCGGTGAGGTCCTTCACGGTGCCGGCGGATACATCCACAACCTCGAGCCCTACTGGGACGAGTACCAGGGCAACTGGCGCCTCGACTTCAACCAGGACCACCGCGGTGACGTCTACGCCACCCACGGCTTCGGTCCCGTATGCCAGGCCATGAATATCCACAGAGGCGACAAGTTAGAGACCCTGGTCGCCTTCGACACCAAGTCCGTCAACGGCCTCAAGCTCGTGCAGGACAAGATGGGCCTCGATGAGTGCGCCAACGGTGACTACACCATCACCCTCCTCAGCACCGCCAACGGCAAGATGATCGAGATTCATCACAACGTCATGACTCCCCGCCCCTACGACCGCAAGTACCAGCTGACCGGTACCGAGGGCTTCGCCAACAAGTACCCCGTCGAGGGCTTCGCATTCGAGCCTGAGAACATCAGCTCGGACGAGGTGCCTGACCACGAGGACCTCAGCTCCCACAGCTTCGTACCTGAGGCAGCCCGCAAAGCCCTCATGGAGAAATACATGCACCCGATTCACCGCGAGGTGGGCGAGATCGCCAAGAAGGTCGGCGGCCACGGCGGCATGGACTTCGTGATGGACTACCGTCTGGTTTACTGCCTGCGCAACGGCCTGCCCCTCGACATGGACGTCTATGACGCAGCCGAGTGGTCCTGCGTCGGCGAGCTCGGAGCAGTCTCCATGTTCCACGGCAATATGCCCGTAGAGGTGCCCGACTTCACCCGCGGCGACTGGGACAAGACCGACGGCTTCCACTTCGCATACAAGAAATAACAGGCATCCCGCCTGAACACACGTCAAGGCCGGTCCCGCACTGTCAGGGCCGGCCTTTTCGCATTTTCCCCTTACAGCACGTCGTCCGCTATCGAATAAAAGTAGAATTTTGGGAAGGTCTTGACCACGCTACCGGTGGCCAGGCGGAAAAGGATGTCCGTGCACATCCCGGCGAGCATGCTCGAGGCTACGGACAGCTGGGGAGGCGGAAAGACACCGCCCTCATCCTCATATTTCCACAGGATGCGGTCCAGGTACAGCTTCGGCTCGGCGATCCGGTCAAAATGCCGGATTACATGCTCCACGGCCCTCTTCTCGAAGCCCGCCGGCGAGGCCCCCTCCGGCAGCAGCTCCCGGAGCGTCGGAGAACCGGGAGTAAGCACCATGACGCAGGGAGAGAAACCGATATTGTAAGGATGCAGCACCGATATGCCGCGGCCCAGGCACACGTCATCCAGCTCTAACGGAATGTCCGTCGTGAAATCCAGCGCATTGACCGCAGCGTCACAGCCGTCTATAAGTTCCCGCACGTTATCATGCGTCACCGCCGTATTCTTAACGACGATTTCCGCATCGGGATTAATGGCCCTGAGCCTGCCGCCTATTGCCTCCGTCTTACTTAGGCCGATGTCCATGTACGTGTAGTTCTGCCGATTGAGATTACTTTCCTCAACCGAGTCCATATCCACTACGGTGATACGCTCGAAGCCGAGCCTTAGCGCACACTCAGCCACGAGGCTGCCGATACCGGCCTCTCCTATGAACACCCGGTAACTGCGGATTCTCTCCTGCTGTCCGGCGGAGATATAGATCCGGTTCCTGTCATAACGTCCCATAATTTCTGATTTTTCCGCAAAGGTCGGCAGCATCCGGAACCCGGACAAGACACAAAAGTGTCGAATTGTGCTTGAGAAAAATGTTTTACAGCATCCTGCGGGACTTCGCGCAGGTGATGGCCTCCGAGATATTCGTCACGTCCAGTTTCTGGAACAGGACCTTGCGGTAGCCCTTGACCGTGTCCACCGCCTTGCACAGCCGGTCGGCAATCTCACCTATGGTCATCCCGCGGTTCGAATACGAGATGATGGCCTTCTCGATGTCCGTCAGCACGTCCTCCTCACCCTCCTTCCAGCGGCGGCCCTCAAAGCTGTAGTCCCACACCTTAGGGCTGTTCTCGCAGACGATACGGGCCTGGAGCTCCGAGCCGTCCGAGGCCAGCGACACCGAGCACAGAGCCAGCCACATCTCCCCCTGCGGAGTCAGGCGCATCGGGGACAGCTTGTGGTGTATCAGGCGGGACTTCCCGCTGACGCTGTCGCGGATATGGAAATTGTACGAGATGCTGTAGGCCGTGCGGTCCGCCACCGGCAGACGGTTGTAGAAGCGGAAGGCCGCCTCGTTGATCTCCACCAGAGCCGCCAGCTCCGACTGCTCGCACACCTCGAAGTAGAAGTCGTACCCCTTAGCCAGCACCTCACCCCGTGTCCGGCCGCAGAGAAACAGCGGATTATCCGACACATACAGGAAATTCTTCTTCCAGTAGTCTATCACGTATATCGACTGGTACGTCAGCCGCGACATGCACTCAAGCATCTCCACGTACGGCTCCACCCGGGCATACTCGCTGTCGGGCACGGGGCTCACCGTGTTGCTGGAGGTGAAGAAATCGGACTTTCTGACTTCGGCGGTATCTGACATAAATACAGACTCAAATGTTGATACATTACAAATATAAGATATCCCCCCATTAACCAAATATTTAAAATAAAAAAGACACAAAAGTGTTTTTCATCAGGTCTTAGCCAATTACACACAAAAGTGTCGAAATCACTCTTAATCAGCACATAGACACTTTTGTGTCTTGCCCGCGCCGCCGGCAGTGGCGACCTTTGCACCAGAAGAAAAACAGAAAGCCATGAAAACGTTCATCACATCCATCGCCCTCATGATACTCCTGACCGCAATACCCGCCGCAGCTCAGAACATCACCGTCACCGGAAAGGTGACCGACACCCGCCAGGAACCCGTGCCGTTCGCATCGGTAGTGCTCCGCAGCCTGCCCGACTCGGCCGTCGTAGCCGGAAGCATGACAGGAGACGACGGAGGCTTCTCTCTCAGCGCTCCCGAGGGCAGCAGCTACCTGCTCACGGTATCATTCATCGGCTACCTGCCACACGAGCAAGTTTGCGGAACGTCCACCGACCTCGGGGACATCGTCCTCGCAGACGACGTGCAGATGCTTGAGGAGGCCGTAGTCGTGGCGCACAGGGTCGAGCACAGGCCCAACGGCTACCACATCAACCTCCGCAACGACCCCATCGCCAAAGGACGCCAGGCCACCGAGATGCTCTCGTTCCTCCCCGGAGTCAGCACCGATGACGAGTCCGTACAGATACTCTCGCGCACCACACACGCCATATATATCGACGGCATCAAGATCCAGGACTACTCCGAACTCAAGGCCCTCCAGGCCTCGCAGATAGAGTCCGTCGACATCGATTACATGAGCGGAGTGGAGGAGGCCGCCGACGCCCAGGGAGGAGTCATACGGATAAAGCTGAAAAAACAGGCCGACGGAGGATTCTCCGGCTACCTGCAGGCCTCAGCGGGCGCCAACATGTACGGCTACGGAGGTGAGTCCGCCCGCAACATCTTCAGGGCCAGGACCGGCAACCTCAGCATCTACAACACCCTCGCATACGTAAGGCAACGCTACTTCAGCGACAATGTGAGCGAATACCTCTTCAAGGAAACCGGCTCGGACATCCTCTCCAGGGAGGAGTACCGCAGCTGGGGAGGATACCTCTCCGACAGGCTCAATCTCTCATACGAGATAAACCCGAACCACTCCCTCGGAGTCTCCGGCTACATCCACACATACCGCAACAGCCCATATACCAACACTTTCTATACCGGCTCCGACAGCACCTCGCAGCTCTACGCCCCCTCCCGCACCGATAAGTATCAGGGAGTGTTCAACTACACCTGGAACATCAACGACAAGGGCGGCAAGCTGGCCGTCACCGCCGACTACCTCCGCACCAACAATACCGTGGACCAGTTCCTCACCCCTGAAGGAGGGCCTGAGGAAGACCACGGCCACACCTTCCAGACCACTGACATGGTGTGCGTGCGTCCCACCCTCAACTATCCCGCAGGCAAGGGCATGATCTCCGCCGGAGCCGACGTCCAGTACGTCCACTTCCGCGACCTCTCCACCACACAGATGCAGCCCGCAGGACTGCACACGGTCATGACCGGATGGCAGCCGGCCGTATTCGCCGAGTACTCCGGTTCCGTCAAGAACTTCAGCTACGAGGCCGGACTCCGGGCCCAGATCAACTGGATGGACGTGACGGCGGAATCCGTGCACAACCGCAACCTGCAATGGGGCATCCTGCCCATGGCCAGCCTCATGTACCTGATCAATCCTCAGAAAGGGCATACGATAGCCCTCCAGTACAAGCGCACGATGAACGACCTGCCGTACAGCGCCATATCCTCATTCAGGCAGTATTCCTCCCCCCACTCCTACGTGGTCGGAAATCCCGAGCTCGTGCCCGAGACACAGGACGAGGTCATGCTCATGGCCGGATTCTTCAACAAACTGACCGTCATGGCCGGATACATCCACCTCAGCAACCCCATCATCTACATGACATACGTAGACCCGGGGCAGCCCGACGTCAGCTACAACATGCCGGAGAACGGAAAATACAACTCCCTCGCAGTATTCGGAGTAGAGGGCAACCTCAAGCCCTTCAAGTGGTGGACCGTCAAGCCCATGGTGAGCCTGCTGCTGCAGTACGCCAAGACCAGCCGGTACACGGTCAGCAACCAGGCCATGTGGAAATTCTCCCTCAGCAACAACTTCTCCTTCTCCCCCACCTTCGGAGGCACCCTCAACGCCTACTACGAGCCCGAGAGCCGCATGCTCGACGCCCTCTGGAAACCGGTAGCCCAGGTCAACGGCTCCCTCTACAAGACATTCCTCGACGACCGCCTCGAGCTGCGTCTTGACTTCACCCTATGGCGCTACGGACGCAGGACCATCATAGAGACACCCGTCTACATGCAGTCCGTCTGGAACAGGACCAAGGAGACACGCGCCGAACTCACGCTCACATGGAACTTCTCCGGAGGAAAGAAAGTCAATGTCCGCCGCAACGCCGACAGCATTCAGGATTACAAGCAGATTACAGACCAAAGATAATATACTATTCAAACAATGCACTCAAATCCCAGGACAGGAACTCCTCAAGCGGCACTCCTCCGGTACCTACGACGAGCGAATGAACAGGGTGGAAGGCGGCAGCAAACTTCGAGAGGCCGCGGCCGGCGGTCCGGCTGCCGCTTTTTACCTCTACCGCGACACAACGGCGGCGGCTGTCGATGACAAAATCCACCTCATCATCCCGCTCCCGCCAATAATAAACCTTATAGTCCAGTTCCTCTGCCGCATTGAGGATATGCGCCCCTACGGCACTCTCTACCCAGCGTCCCCATAGAGCAGGAGACGTGTACACTTTCTCAAAGCTCATCCCGGCAAGGGCACTCAGCAGGGCAGTGTTGTAGACCATCAGCTTCGGCACGGAATTGTACTTTCTCGCACTGTCACTGGCATACTTTTGCAGACCTGCCAGCATCTGAGCTTCCGAGAGAGTGGTAAGATAACTGGCCAAAGTGGTCACATTGCCGGCGTCCTGAAGCTGCCCGAGCAGTTTGGTCAGTGAAATCTCCTCGCCGGAATAAGTGCATCCAAGTTCGAAAAGCTGCTTCATCAGTTCCGGCTTATAGACAGTCCGGGTCATCAGTACATCCTGTTCTATGGCCGGAGCGATGATACTGTCCTTGATATACCGGCGCCAACGGGACTCGTCTCCGATGAACTTGGCCGCTCCAGGATATCCGCCGAAGTAGATATACTGAGACTGATCCAGCCCGAATGCCCCGTGCATCTCCTTCCAGCTCCAGTGCGGCATCCTGATCAGCTCATAACGTCCGGCCAGGGACTCCGTCAGCCCGTCTTTCAGCAGCAGACGGGAAGAGCCGAGAATCACCACCTTCAGATTGACATCATTGAAGGTATCCGCATCCCACTGTTTCTTCACTTCCTCGCTCCAGTTGTCTATCTTATGCACCTCGTCTATCACTAACAGATATTCCCTGTGTCCGCCCAGCCGCATCCTGGCCCTCGCCGTATCCCACACCTCTCCTATCCACGCGGTATTTTCCTTCGGGATACCGTCAGCCGACACCATCATGTTGGGGACTTCGGTCTCCTGGAGCACCTGCTTGACCAGAGTGGATTTACCCACCTGGCGCGGACCCACCATGGTCTGAAGCTTGTTGCGGTCTTCCGATATGCGGGATGCAAGTTCTTTGAATTGCGGTCTTTTGAACATAACTACCTGTGTATTTTGAGACAAAGATATACAAAATACTCAAATCTTTATTACAAAATGTTCAATTTATGCCGACAAAATGTTCAAATCTATCCTGCAAAATGTTCAAATTTTACTCATTGATGGCTCGAACGGGAACGTCCGTGGCAGACATTCAGTTTTTAAGACATCCGAGCGGAATTACTTTTACCCCGTCCGGCCTGGTGTAGGCCATACGACCGCCCGTTAAGATTATCAACAGATCCGGTTCACGCAGAGGGACTTGTCTTTCCCCTTCATTATGTTGCCGTATAAGACGCTGCAACTCGGTTAAATGCCGTGCACCTGACTCTATATCCGCACTGCCCAGCTTGCACTCTATCAGCGCATAGCGTCCGTCTGAAAGATGAAGTACGACGTCGGCCTCCAGACCATATCGGTCCCTATAATAAGAAATATGCGTATTGAAATCAGGAGTGTAAGCTCTCAGATCACGTATGCACATCTGTTCGAAAATAAATCCGAAAGTCTTAAGCTGAATCATAAGAGCCTCAGGGGATAACCCCATGGCCGCCACTGCAATTGACGGATCTATGAATCCCCGCTTCACACCACTGCGTATAGCCGTCTTACTGCGTATGGCCGGGCTCCATGCGTCTATATTGCTGATGACAAACAGTTTTTTAAGAGCTGTCACGTAATCGTCCATTGTTACCATAGACGCAGTGACCTCACCTGAAGCTGTAATATCTTCCAGCAGAGAAGTATTCTTGGCGGTAGTAGAAATGTTCCGGGCATAAGCACGCAGAATCATGCGTGCTATTCTCTCATCTCTGGCAATACCGTCAATGCGTGAAATATCCTCCCGGCACACAGTGTCAATATAGTTTTCCGCAATCATCAACTTTGCCCTGTCACTGGAAAGACTGACAGTGCCTGGCCATCCTCCACGACACGCTGCAAAAATGATGTCCTCAATGCTCATATCTGATGTGATACCGTCTATGTCGGAAGCCGGGTCATCAAATAAACTGCGCAGGGAGATTTTGCCGTTGGACTCCCTGCTTTCCCACAAGCTCATGGGAAGCATTACCATCCGTGAGATGCGGCTGTTGCCGGAATGAAGTATTTTTGTTTTGTCTACGGCATTTGATCCGGTGAGAATAAATTGTCCCGGCAAACTGCGTTCGTCTACCATAGTCCTTACGGCATCCCAGATTACAGGTATATCCTGCCATTCGTCTATCAGCCTCGGAGTACTGCCCTGAAGCAGAAGAGAAGGCTTTGAAGCGGCAGTCGCCTTATATTCTTCCCTCATATCCGTATCCTGAATCTTGATGACACTTTTTGCAATCTGCTGTGAGGTAGTTGTCTTTCCACACCATTTGGGACCTTCTACCAATACTGCTCCAAATGCTTCCAGCCTTTCTTTCAAGACATCATCAGCTATCCTGTGTAAGTACCGCATAGTATTGACTGTTTTTTTGATGCAAAGATATTGAAAATATATATTTTACACAAATTCACTTTAAACTTTTGCGGCGTTTTGCTTTAAGCTTTTGCGGTATTTTACTTTAAACTTTTGCGGTATAATCTCACCCATTGATGGCGCGGACAGGATCGACCGTAGCGGCCTTCCAGGCGGGGATGAGTCCGGAGAGGATGCCGAGGACGACGGCTATGAGCATGCCGGCAAGGGCATTGTCGGGGGAGAGGGTGATGGTGAAGTATTCGGAGACGGCATTGACCGGAATGGAAATGAGGAAGACCAGGAGAATGCCCACCAGGCCGCCGGCTAAGGAGAGGAAGGAGGCCTCCACCATGAACTGAGTCAGGATCACGTAGCGCTTGGCTCCGAGGGCCTTCTGGATGCCGATCTGGCTCATGCGCTCCTGGACGGAGACGAACATGATGTTGGCGATGCCGAAGCCGCCGATGATCAGGGAGAAGGCTCCGATGATCCAGCCCGCCTTGCTGATGCCGCGGAAGACGGAGTCGAGCATGTCGAGCAGGAAGGTCATCTCGTTGATGGCGAAGTCATCCCGCTCCGAGGGGGAGAGGCCGCGGCAGGAACGCAGCAGCAGGCGCAGCTCGTCTATGAAGGCCTCGCGGGAGACACCCTCCGCCGGAGCCGCCATCATCATCCCCGAGCCCCACGCCGAGGCCAGCACCGTCTTGCCGAACTGCAGCGGGAGGACCACCGCATCGTCCGTATTGACGATAGAGGCCATGCTCTCACCTTGCTTTTCCAGGACGCCGATGACTATTGCACTGCCTCCCTTGACCTTGACCTTCTTGCCGATGGGGTAGGAGTCCCCGAAGAGCTCCCGGGCGACATTGTACCCGAGGATAGCCACATTGGCCCCTCCGCGGATCTCCATCTGGGAGAAGTCGCGGCCCTCGGCGAGGGAGTAGCTCATCACATTCTCCAGCCCGTCGGTGGTGATGAACAGGAAGGCGTTGGAATAATTGTTGCGGCGGTAAGAGGCATTGCCGTTGCCGAGGATTACATAGACCACGCTCTCGGCCAGAGTGGCGTTGCGGGCGACATATTCGAAATTCTCCTCAGTAATCTCCGGCCGCTGAAGATAGTCCCACCACTGCAGCGGCTCTCCGTCCTCCCCTTCCTCCTGAGTCATGGGGAAACGGTCGATGTAGACGATGTCGCTCCCGAAGGACTTGACACCTTCCATGATATTGGACTTGAGCGAGTCCACGGCGCAGAACACCGCCACTATCGAGAAGATGCCGACAGTGACTCCGAACAGCGAGAGAAAAGTCCTGAGCTTGTCAGACTTGATGGAGAAAAAAGCGAAAGAGGCGCTCTCCGCAATCAACCCCACAACTATCCTCAGCTCTTTCACGAATTTTTTCATAAGACGTCTGAACTATAGTTATTTGTTTATACCTACCTTGCGCTGGAGCTCCCGCAGCGTGTCGAATGCGTCCATCGGCGTCATCGAGTTGAGGTCCATCGCCTTGAGAGTGTCCCGGATGCTCACTAAGAGAGGGTCGTCAAGCTGGAAAATGGAAAGCTGTACTTCCTCCTGGGCGGCGCTGCGGTCCCGTTTCTTCTGCCTCAGGGACTGGACCCGGCCCTTGATGGACGAGTCTCCGGCCCCGGATGCCCCGGCCTCGAGCTTCTTGAGCACCTTCTCGGCCGAGAGGACCACTTCCGGCGGCACCCCGGCCAGCCTCGCCACATGGATACCGAAGCTGTGGGCAACCCCGCCTTCGCAAAGTTTCCTCAAAAATAGGATTTTTCCGTCAGATTCCTTCACTGCGATGTGAAAGTTTTTTACCCTTTTGTAATTTTCCTCCAGTTCGTTCAGCTCGTGATAGTGCGTCGCGAAGAGGGTCTTGGCCCCGCCGCCCCGCTCGTGGATGTACTCTACGATGGCCCAGGCTATGGACATGCCGTCGAATGTGCTGGTGCCGCGGCCGATCTCGTCGAGCAGAATCAGGGAGCGCGGAGTCATGTTGTTGAGGATGGCGGCGGTCTCGAGCATCTCGACCATGAAGGTGGACTCGCCCCGGGAGATGTTGTCGGAGGCGCCGACACGGGTAAATATCTTGTCGAACAGACTGATGTGTGCGGACTTGGCAGGTACGAACGAGCCTATCTGGGCCATCACGGCTATCAGGGCGGTCTGCCTCAGAAGGGCGGACTTACCGGACATGTTCGGGCCGGTGAGGATGATAATCTGCTGCTTCTCGCTGTCGAGGTACAGGTCGTTGGCCACGTACTCCTCCCCGGCGGGCATCATCCGCTCGATGACCGGGTGGCGGCCCTGCTCTATCTTCAGGATCTCGCCCTCGTCCACCAACGGGCGGCAGTAGCCGTAGTCGGCGGCAGCCTGGGCAAATGACAGGAGGCAGTCGAGGCGGGCTATCAGGGCGGCGTCCTTCTGCACGGCGGGGATGGCGGCCTGGATGCGGGTAATCAACTCGTTGAATATGCGGGACTCGATGGCGTATATCTTCTCCTCGGCCCCGCCTATCTTCTCCTCGTACTCCTTCAGCTCGGGGGTGATGTAGCGCTCGGCCGAGACGAGGGTCTGCTTGCGGATCCATTCGGGGGGCACCTTGTCCTTGTGGGCGTTGCGCACCTCGAGGTAGTAGCCGAAGACGTTGTTGTAGCTGATTCTTAAAGACGTGATGCCGGTGCGCTCTATCTCGCGCTGCTGGATGCCGGCAATGATGTCCTTGCCGTGGGTCACTATGCCGCGCAGCTCGTCCAGCTCGGCGTCCACACCCTGGGCTATCACCTCGCCCTTGCCAATCTGGGCGGCCGGGTCCTTGCTCAGCGTCCGTGTAAGCTCGGCCTTCAGCTCCGGGCAGTCGTCTATCTCCTTGGCCATACGGGCGAGCGGGCCTTTCTTATCGGTCTTCTCCGTGAGCAATACCTTCAGCGGCAGGAACTGGTCAATGCCCCGCCGCAGCTGCATCACCTCGCGGGGAGAGACGCGGCCCGAGGCGGCGCGGGAGAGGATGCGCTCGAGGTCGCCCATCGCGGCTATCCTCTGCGAGAGTTCCGAGGACAATTCCCTGTCGTTCAGCAGGGCCTCCACGCTGTCCTGCCGTATGGATATCTCCGCCAAATCCCTCGACGGCATGGTCAGCCACGAGCGCAGCAGGCGGGCGCCCATCGGAGAAGAGGTCTTGTCAATCACGTCCAGCAGGGTCACGCCCCCCGGAGCGGCCGGCTCCACCAATTCGAGGTTACGGACGGTGAAGCGGTCCAGCCAGACGAAGCCTCCCTCGTCGATGCGGGATATGGTGCTTATCTGGGCCAATGTCCGGCCCGGTATGTATTCGGTATCCTCCAGGCGGTTCGACTCCAGGTAGAACAGCAGGGCCCCGGCGGCAGTCACGCCCAGTCTCAGGCTCTCCACCCCGAACCCCTTCAGGGAGTCCGTCTTGAAATGCTTGATCAGCTTGCGGTACCCCGACTCGAAAACGAAGGCCCAGCCCTCCATCGTGGAGATGTATATATTCGAGGCCGGGTTGGTGAACCTCTCCTTTACACCCTTCTCGAAACCCTTCTGGACCAACAGTTCCTTGGGCGCGAAATCGGCTATCAGCAGGTCGAGGTAGTCCAGGTCGCCCTCGGCCACCTTGAACTCTCCGGTGGACACGTCCAGGAATGCGATACCGCCCCGGTCCTTCGAGAAACACAGCGCGGCGATATAGTTGTTCTCCTTCTGGGTCAGCACCTGGTCGCTGTAGACCACGCCCGGCGTGACAATCTCGGTGACCCCCCTCCTGACCAGCTTCTTGGCCAGCTTCGGATCCTCCAGCTGGTCGCACACAGCCACCTTATAGCCGGCCCTCACCAGCTTGGGCATGTAGCTCGGAAGCGAATGGTGCGGAAACCCCGCCAGCTCGATATAGCCCTGGTCCCCATTCGACTTGCGGGTCTGCACGATGCCCAGCACCTTGCTGGTAGTCACCGCATCCTCCCCGTACGTCTCATAGAAGTCCCCCACCCGCATCAGCAGCAGGGCCTCCGGACAAGCCGCCTTGAACTTGTAGTACTGCTTTATCAGCGGCGTATCCTCCTTTTCCTTTTTTTCCTTGTTTGCCATTTCGAGTCACTTCCGATTTAAGAGAGGCAAAAATACTAAAATCCGCGTAATCGCGATAGATGTTTTACGACAAAGCGCATCCGGCCTTTTCATTTTGAAACTGCACACCTTCGGAAGGTGAGACTAAAACGAGGGAAAACTGCGCACCTTCGGAAGGTGGGAAATGCACGGCCGCAGGAGAAACACGGACACAGGGCGCTCTCGAAGCAGTGACGACTCCGCGCACCTTCGGAAGGTGAGACGAAAACACGGGAAATCTGCGCACCTTTGGAAGGTGGGAATGCCACGGTGGCAGGAGAAACACTGACACAGAGCGCTCTCGAAGCTGTTACGCCTCCGCACACCTTCGGAAGGTGAGACGAAAACGCGGGAATACTGCACACCTTCGGAAGGTGGAAGAAGGATAAGGTGTATGATGAGAGAGCCTGTGGCAAGGGGCCAAGCGGAATGCGATTCCGCAACGGCACCGAATCGCGGAATTTGCTGCCGTTGTGGAAACGGGACGGAAAACTTTTATTATTTTGAAAACTTTTATTATTTTTACGAACAAAAATACGAATATGATGAAAAGACTTCTTTTGCTCGCATCAGCCATTATCGCAATCATCGGCTGCGGACAGAATCAGGACGGAAAGGGATACACAGTAGTGAAGGAATTCCCTGTGGAAGAGACCCTTGAGCCGGTCAGGGTCATCCAGTACGACCCGGTCGAGAGCAATATCCTCGCGCTGTTCAGGGCCGGGGACTGGTGGATATCGCAGAACATACAGAACTACAGCGGGGAGTCGGGCAAATGCTTCTCGCTGCTGGACGGGGACTTCCGGACTGTGGTGCAGTTCGGCACGTGGGGACGCGGACCGCAGGAGTTCATCGATCCATCGTACCACGGATATGAAGGAATGAAGGGCGACTCGATAGTCATCACGGTGAGAGACTGGACCATGGGCAGGCTTATACGGCTGACGGCCCACACCGGGGACGGAGGTTACCGCACTGAGCTCATCCAGGACTTCCACAAGAGCATGAGGGCCATCCATCCGCTCGGCCAGGGACGCTGGCTCTGCAATGCGGACAACAACCGCTACTACACGACCGACTCCCAAGGAACCGTCAAGACCTACCTCGAAGGCTGGGGTGAAGGCGTCAACGAAGCTATTGAAGCCAAGATCACCTATCAGCCCCCGCAGCTCACAAGCGAGACAATCTCCCCCGACCGCTCCCACCTCCTGGTCTACAGCCTCACATGGCCGGTCCTCTACCTGCACTCCCTCGACAACGGAGAGCGTCTGGCTGAAGTGTACGTAGACTACGGCCCCGACGACATCCATTCCAGCAACTATTCAGCCGACCTTTCCTACAACCCTGCTGAATATCTGGGCCACCATATCGTGGGCATGATCAACGACGAAGGCGGATACAGCCCCGTCCCCTCGCGTATCGTCATATTCGACCTGGACCTGAAGCCCGAAGCATCCTACAGCATCGCCCCGGCCAATTATTCCGCCATCGACCCCGCCACCGGCATCCTCGCCACCATCTCCTACAACGAGGAGACCATCAGCCTCTACGACCTCTCCGAGTGGCTGCACTAATCCTTCACGTATCCGATTCTCCGCCGCTGCACAGGCTCATCCTCTGCCCTTCCGGCAAGTTCCGACAAAGCTGCATACACATTGTCCAGCTCCTGCCGCAGCTCTTTTGACATCTCATCGATATGCTCTGCATTCTCTTCTCCAACTTTCTGCAAAAGATCCATCCTGGCACGCAACTCCGCAAGCTCAACCGACAGCCGGCCTGTCGCAGCAAGATGATTCCTTATCTCGACAAAAACACGCATAATCTCTATGCTGACATTCACCGCCACAGGACTTCTCAGTACGGCTGACAGCATGGCTACCCCCTCTTCTGTAAAAGCAAAAACCTGCCCTGGCCCAGGATTATAGCCAGGGGATATCACATTTTGTGATATCCCTATGAGCATCAGCCTATTAGCCTCCTCTTTAGTTAAT
>DHCMC07803__coassemble_932_pt1 | contig 21599 bp, 16 predicted proteins | sample DHCMC07803__metabat2_high_PE_031 | metagenome-assembled genome bin DHCMC07803 | reverse complement strand
TAACCCACTTTCGCCGAAAATCTACCCTGCACTCCTTCCGACTTAACCTCTACTAACCTCTACTGAGCCCGGACCGAAACAAAAAACGGGACCGCCCGCAAGGGACAGTCCCGAATCACTATCAGAATTATATGTCGTATGAGATGTTACTTGCCGAACCTCTTCTCTTTCATCTTGATTATCTGGTCCTGGAGGACATCGACGCAGTCTACCACCGCGTCCTCGAAAGTAGGTGCTGTCCTCTCGATGATAAGGTCGTCGCCGGGGATGCCGAGTCTCACCTTCACGGTCTTGCCGTGATCGGGCTGGACAGTGAGGGCGACATCACAGCTGATGATGTTGTCAAAAAACTTTTCCAGTTTACCGACTTTCTTGTCGATGAAGTCGAGCAGTTTCTGATCTGCATCGAATTTGATCGATTGAACATTAATTTTCATTATTACCTCCTTTTTTAGCTCTTGGATGAGCGGTTAAATAAGTATCTTTCAACTGTTCGAAGGAGTTGTGGGTGTACACCTGCGTGGCTGCCAGCGAGGAGTGTCCCAGTATCTCCTTTATCGAATTGAGGTCGGCCCCCCTGTTCAGCAGGTGGGTCGCCAGCGAGTGCCTCAGCACGTGGGGTGACTTGCGTCCGGTGAAGCCCTCCACCCCGTCCAGCTCCTCATGCACCGTCTCGTTCACCAGTTCCGGATATATCGGCTGCCCCGCATCGGTCAGGAAAAACCTCCCGTCCACCGGAACATCCGGAAACTCCTTCCTAATTCTCTCCAAATATAGTAAAATTTCCTTACAAACGGAAGCCGGAACGGGAATTTCCCGCATTTTATCTCCCTTGCCCAGTACCGTGAAGACCTTCCTCCCCGGGTCAAAGTCGCTGCGGCGCAGCCCCACAATCTCCGAACGGCGCATTCCAGTAGCGTACAGCACCAGCATCATCACCCCGTTGCGGTACTCGTGCAGGCTCATCCGGGCGCAGGCATCCCCCGACCCGTCCAGACCTTTCGAGGCGAAGAAATGCTCCAGGGAAATCTCCGTATAGAACTCCGGCAGGCGGCGGCTCTCCTTCGGGCGGGCGATACGGCGCACCGGATTGGAGGGCAGCAGCGAGCGGCGCACGAGCCAGGAACAATAGCTGCTGAGGGCCGACAGCCGCAGATTGACGGTACGGGGCGACAGGCCCTCGTCCATCGAGAATGCCACGAATCCGCGGATACTACTGAATGTCAGCGCCTCAAGCTGCTGCTGCGGGGACAGCGGAGCCGGGAGGGCGCCCGCCTCCGGAGCATTGTCCAGAGGATAGGCATAGCGGTAGAATGCCTCCAGCGCCTCGCGGTAGACGGCACAGGTGCGGGGGGAATACCGCCTTTGGGCGGAAATGTACTGCAGGAACTCCTCGGGCATTCCGCTCTATCTGACTCCGGATTTCTCCACAAATGTCCTGAAACGGCGAAGGCCCTCCTCCAGGATGGAACGGGGACAGGCGAGGTTCCAGCGCATATACCCCTCACCGCCAGGACCGTACATCGTTCCGGCATTGATCCATATCCCGGCCTCAGCCTTGAGGGTCTCCTCGAGAGCCGCCGAGGTCATTCCGAGGGCCGAGCAGTCCATCCACACCAGATAGGTACCCTCGAGCTTCATTATGGGGAAGGCCGGCAGGTATTTCTCGATGTACTCGCGCATATACTCATAGTTGTCGGAGATGTAGACATTGAGCTCGTCCAGCCACTCGGCGCCGCCCTCGCTGTAGGCAGCCGTCAGGGCATCGATACCGAAGGGGCCGGGGCCGCTTATCTCCCGCTGCTCCACGACCTTGCGTACGCGCTCGCGGATATCTGGATCCGGGATGATGATGTTGGCTATCTTCACGCCGGCCATATTGAAGGGCTTAGTAGGAGACACACAGATGATCGCGTTGCGGGCAATATCCTCTCCTACCGTAGCGAAGGGTGCGTATGCATAGCAGGGAGCGGCCAGTTCGCAGTGAATCTCGTCGGAGACCACCGTTACCCCGTGCCTCAGGCATATCTCTCCCACCCTGCGCAGCTCGTCGCGGGACCATACGCGGCCCACCGGATTCTGGGGGTTGCAGAGTATCATCAGGGAGATATCCGGGTCGGAAGCCTTCTCCTCCAGGGCGTCAAAATCCATGCGGTAGGTATTTCCGACGCGGATCAGCTCTGCGGAAACCGCCTCGCAGCCGTTCTGCTCGAGGGAGATGAAAAAATGATTGTAGGCCGGGGACTGCACCAGGACCTTGCCGCCGTGAGGCATATAGGTACCGATGGCCGCAGACAGGGCCGGGATGACGCCGCTCACTGGCAGTATCCACTCCCTCTCTATCTTCCAGCCGTGCCTGGTCGCGAACCAGTTGATCACCGCATCATAATAAGAGTCCGTTATGGACGCATATCCGTAGATACCGTGTCTGGCCCGGTTGATCAGCGCATCCTGAATACAGTCGGCAGTCCTGAAGTCCATGTCGGCCACCCAGAAAGGCAGCACGTTCGGGTCAGGACAGGCGTCCCACTTGAGGGAGCCGGTTCCCCGCCTGGGGACTATCTCATCAAAATTGTATCTCATAAAGGTCTGTTTTGTTTGCAAATTTAATAAAAATCTCTACCTTTGCAGCCCTAACAAAAGGAGGTGGTAAAAGAATGATTATAGTACCTATCAAAGAAGGCGAAAATATAGAGAAGGCTCTCAAGAAGTTCAAACGTAAATTCGAGAAGACAGGAGTGGTACGCGAGCTGCGCAGCAGAAAGCAGTTCGAGAAACCTTCCGTCAAGAGAAGAAACGAGATCAAGAAGGCTATCTACGTACAGCATCTCAGACTGAACGAGGAGTAATTCCATACAGGCTTTCTGATTCATACATCATACCGGCAGAATCCATTTCGGGTCTGCCGGTTTTTTTGTAAATTTGCATCTATGAGAAAACTTATTGTCCTCGGCGCCGGGATGCTGCCCCTGGCCGCCTGCACGGACGCAGAACAGCAGCAGAAAGACCCGAACGTAATATTCATCATCGCCGACGACCTCGGCTACGGAGACCTGAGCTGCTACGGTCAGGAGAAGTTCCAGACGCCCAACATCGACGCTCTCGCCGCAGACGGAGTGATCTTCACCCGCCACTACGCCGGCACGTCGGTCAGCGCCCCGTCCCGCTCGTCCCTCATCACCGGCCTGCACACCGGCCACACCCCCGTCCGCGGCAACAAGGAACTGCCGACCGAGGGCCAGTATCCCATCCCGGGCGATACCTATAATATATTCCGCCTGATGAAGTCCCAGGGCTACGTCACCGGAGTATTCGGCAAATGGGGACTGGGCGCACCCGCCACGGAAGGCGCCCCGGAAGCTCAGGGCGTGGACGAGTTCTACGGCTACAACTGCCAGAGGCTCGCACACCACTACTTCCCCTACCACCTCTGGCACAACACAGAGAAAGTAATGCTACCCGGCAACGAGGGCACCTCCGAAAACGACTATTCCCCCTACCTCATCCACGGGCAGGCACTCGACTTCATCCACGAAAACAGCGACAGCACCTTCTTCATGATGTACACCTCTGTCATCCCGCACGCCGAGCTGCGTCTGCCGGAGGCCGAGATCGAGCCGTTTATCGGCAAGCTGGAACCGGAGAAGTCCTACCGCGGCTGTGACGGAGGTCCCGGCTACAGGCAGGCGGCATACGGCTCGCAGGAACACTGCCATGCGGCCTTCGCTGCCATGATCAGCGTACTGGACCGGCAGGTCGGCGAAATCCGTACCCTGCTGGACAGCCTCGGCATCAGTGACAATACGATAGTGGTCTTCACCTCCGACAACGGCCCGCACATCGAGGGCGGAGCCGACCCGGCCTACTTCAACAGCAACGGCGGCCTCCGCGGCATCAAGCGCGACCTCTACGAGGGCGGTATCCGGGTGCCTTTCATCATGGCCTGGCCCGGACACATCCAGGGCGGCCGCACCACTGACCACGTCAGCGCATTCTGGGACTTCCTCCCTACCCTGGCCGAGATCACCGGAGCGTCCACCCCTGAAGGCTACGTAACCGACGGTATCTCCTATCTGCCCGCAGCTACCGGCATGGGAGAACAGCCGAAGCACGACTACCTCTACTGGGAGTTCCACGAAGAGGGAGGCCGCCGCGCCATCCTCCAGGGAGACTGGAAGGGAGTCATCTACGACTACCGCAAAGGCGGAGCCATGCAGCTCTACAACCTCGCCGACGACCCCGCCGAGCAGCACGACGTCGCCTCGGAGCACCCCGACATCGTCGAGCACCTGACCGCCATCCTGCAGACAGCCCGCACCGAGTCCCCCATCCCTGAATTCAATTGAGATTGACCGTCTCTGCCCACCTTCCGAAAGTGGGAAAATGCGACACTGCCCGCAGAGTGCCTGTAGGACACTTATTCTCGGAAACGACCATGTCCCACCTTCCGAAGGTGAGGCGTTTCCATGCCTTTTCCGCACACCTTCCGAAGGTGGAAAAATGCGACACTGCCCGTAGAGTGCCTGTAGGACACTTCGCCTCGGAAAAGACCATGTCCCACCTTCCGAAGGTGAGGCGTTTCCATGCTTTTTCTGCCCACCTTCCGAAGGTGGGAAAATGCGACACTGCCCGTAGAGTGTCTGTAGGACACTTATTCTCGGAAAAGACCATGTCACACCTTCCGAAGGTGAGGCGTTTTCTTGACTTTTCTGCACACCTTCCGAAGGTGGGAGAATATCATTTGCGGGCCTGCCACTGCAGAAATAATAATCGTCCAAAAACCTATTATTCGGTTTAACGATCCCTACTTTCTGAAGGCTATCCTGCAAAACTCCAATGTTGACCTCAATGGCGACAGTCAGATTTCCATAAAGGAAGCTGAAGCCTGCTCTGTCCTGGATGTAAATGGGTATGCGAATTTTTACAATGAGATTTCGGACATGACAGAGATTAAGTATTTCACCAACCTTAAAGAACTTGACTGCAGCAGCAACCAGCTCTCGCAACTCGATGTGTCAAATAACACACTGCTGACATATTTGGACTGCAGCAGCAACAATCTCACACAACTCGTGTTGAATAACACACAGCTGACGTCTTTGGGCTGCGGCGGCAACGATCTCTCGCAACTCGATGTGTCGAACAACACACAACTGATGTATTTGAACTGCAACGACAACCAGCTCACGCAACTCGATGTGTCGAACAACACACAACTGACGGAATTGAACTGCAACGACAACCAGCTCACGCAACTCGACGTGTCGAACAACACACAACTGACGGATTTGCGGTGCTACGGCAACCCACTCGAAAAGTTGATATTAGCCGCGAGTCAACAATACAAGGACTGGTACGATAGCATCGTGGAAGAATACCCAGACCTCGACATCATCATCTCTGAATAATCCCGTCACCATACAACCCTGCAAGGCGGTCCGCACGGATCGCCTTTTCTTTTTCCAGGCCCTGCTTTCCGCCGCACCTTCTTTTCAAACACGGATGCAGATGCGCGACAGACTATCGCACTATCTCTTCGTTTGTCCAGTCCTCTATGTTTCCTGTCCTGGAAGAGAACGAGGCCCCGATGCGGAAGACCCTGCGGGAGCCGGAAGCGTAGGGACGGGCGTAGCCTTTCTCCTCGATCTGGCGCAGGGCCTCCTCTGCCGTGCCGTCCAGCTTGAACTCGAAGATGTAGACGTATCTGTCGGTCTCCACGATGCAGTCGGCGCGGCCTTGTCCCGAGGCTTTTTCGGCATAGACCTTCCAGCCGCCCAGCATACGGAAGATGAGGTAGAAGGTGTACTGGAAATCTCTTTCCCGCGCCTTCCCGTCTGACTTGCTGCAGCGGATATCGTAGGGAATGTCGGCCAGCAGGGACTCAAGAGACTCCCTGAGGCTGTCTATGCGGCCTTTATCCATAGCGTTGCGTACGCTTGCGGCCCAGCTCGCCATCCGGGCGTCGGACTTAGTGATATAGCCGGAGGCCAGCATGGCAAGAAAGCCACGGCGGACCTCCTCGTTCGGAAAGTCCAGCCTGAAAAGCTCGGTCTCGCGGTCATAACCCTTGATGGTCAGGTAGCCGCTCTGATATATCATCGGCAGGGGCATCTCCGCCGTGGCCTTGTAGTCCGCGAAAGCGGATGCCGTGTAGTATGACGAGAGCATCTCCTCGATGTTCTCATCGCTGCGGGAGAGCAGGCGCACCAGATAGTCCGATGTGCCCGTAGTCATCCAGTAGTCCCTCATCCTCAGAGAGTCGAATACGTTCAGCAGACTGAAAGGGTTGTAGACATCCGTCATATCCTCGCTGAAATGGTATCCGTCGTATCTGCGCTTGAGACTTTCGGTAATCTGCTGCACACTGACTCCTTCTTTTTCCGCCAATTCCCTGATCGGCTCTGCAAAACAGCTTTCCAGCTCCGCCTGCGTTATCCCGCACAGCGCGTCGTACCGGCTGTCCATACTGATGTCCTTCGGCTGGTTGAAGCCGCTGAAGACACTTACCTGCGAGAACTTCGTCACTCCCGTAAGTAGAACGAACTGCAGGTCGGCGTCGGCAGCCTTGAAGACCGAGTAGAACCCGCGCAGGACATCCCTGTGCCATTCCTCCAGAAGCCTTTCCTGCCCGTCTACAACAGTGGTGAGACCGGTTTCCAGCACATCCAGCAGCGGCTTGTCGTACTCATCGATAAGGACCACGCAACGGCGGCCGGTTTTCACGTATGCCAAGTGCAGAATTCTGGCAAAACGGTCTCCGGCACCCATCTTTATCTCCGGCTGTCCGTAAACATCTTCCCAGTCATGCAGATATGCGTTGATTTTTTCTTCCAGCGCACCGGCTTTTTTGAAATTTCCCGCATTGAAGTCAATATGGAACACCGGATACTCCAGCCACTCCTTCTCCAGTCCTTCCATGGCCAGCCCGGTGAACAGTTCTTTCCTGCCCATAAAGTAGTTCTCTATGGTGGACATCAACAGGCTCTTGCCGAACCTGCGCGGACGGCTCAGAAAATAAATGGTCCCTCCTTTTATCAGTTTATAAATCAATTCAGTCTTGTCTACATAAACATAGCCTTCCTGGATAATTTTTTCAAAACTCTGGACTCCTATCGGGTATTTCATCATGGCGTGTTCCTCCTATTGACTAATCAGATACAAATTTAGTCAAAATATCTTAAAGAAAAAGCCCGGCCGGAACTGCTCCGGTCGGGCTTGACTGTCACTGGACAGGCTTGCGCACTATCTCATGTTGAGGAGTTCGATCATCTTGATGACGGCGGTGGAGATACGTGTACCGGGGCCGAAGATGGCCACTGCACCGGCCTTGTAGAGAGCGTCGTAGTCCTGAGGAGGAATAACACCGCCGACTACCACCATGATGTCCTCACGGCCGAGCTTCTTGAGCTCGTCGATGATCTGGGGCACGAGGGTCTTGTGACCGGCTGCTAGGGAGGATACGCCCACTACGTGAACGTCGTTCTCCACAGCCTGCTTTGCTGCCTCTGCAGGAGTCTGGAAGAGAGGGCCCATATCCACATCGAAGCCGCAGTCGGCATAACCGGTAGCCACAACTTTGGCTCCACGGTCGTGTCCGTCCTGACCCAACTTGGCGATCATGATACGGGGCTGACGGCCTTCCTTCTTCGCGAACTCGGCAACCATCTCCTTGGCTTTCTCGAACTCGCTGTCATTCTTGACCTCTGAAGAGTAAACACCTGTATTCATACGTATAACTGCTTTATATCTTCCTACTACTTTCTCGCATGCATCCGAGATCTCACCGAGGGTGGCGCGGTTGCGTGCGGCCTCGACTGCGAGCTCGAGCAGGTTGCCGCTCTTGGTCTCGACAGCCTTGGTGATGGCATCCAGAGAAGCCTGGACAGCGGCATTGTCACGGTTGGCGCGGAGCTCCTTCAGACGGGCGATCTGGGACTCACGTACCTTGGTGTTGTCGATGTCGAGAATCTCGATGGGATCCTCCTTGTCCAGACGGTACTCGTTGATACCGATAATCTTGTCCACACCTGAGTCGATACGGGCCTGCTTGCGTGCGGCGGCCTCCTCGATACGGAGTTTGGGGATACCGGTCTCGATAGCCTTGGCCATACCGCCGAGCTTCTCGATCTCCTGGATGTGCTCCCATGCTCTGTGAGCGATCTGGTCGGTCAGGTACTCCACATAGTAGGAACCTGCCCAAGGATCTATGCCTCGGCATACGTTGGTCTCCTCCTGGATGTAGATCTGGGTGTTACGTGCGATACGGGCGGAGAAGTCGGTAGGCAGGGCAATAGCCTCGTCGAGAGCGTTGGTATGCAAGGACTGGGTATGTCCGAGTGCGGCGCCCATGGCCTCGATACATGTCCTGGCCACGTTGTTGAAAGGATCCTGCTCGGTGAGGGACCAGCCGGATGTCTGGCAGTGGGTCCTCAGTGAGAGGGACTTGTTGCTCTTAGGATTGAACTGCTTTACAATCTTGGCCCAGAGCATACGGGCTGCACGCATCTTGGCGATCTCCATGAAGTGGTTCATGCCGATGGCCCAGAAGAAGGACAGACGGGGAGCGAAGGCATCCACGTCGATGCCGGCCTTGATACCTGTACGCAGGTACTCCAGACCGTCAGCCAGGGTATAGGCCATCTCGATGTCGCAGGTAGCGCCGGCCTCCTGCATGTGGTAGCCGGAGATGGATATCGAGTTGAACTTGGGCATGTACTTGGAGGTGTAGGCGAAGATGTCGCCGATAATCCTCATCGAGAACTCGGGAGGATAGATGTAGGTGTTGCGGACCATGAACTCCTTGAGGATATCGTTCTGGATGGTACCCTGCATCTCCTCGAGCTTGGCACCCTGCTCCTGGGCTGCCACGATATAGAAGGCCAGGATAGGCAGAACGGCTCCGTTCATGGTCATGGACACTGACATCTTGTTCAGAGGTATCTGGTCGAAGAGCACCTTCATGTCCTCTACGCTGCAGATAGACACACCGGCCTTTCCGACGTCACCGACTACGCGGGGATGGTCGGCATCGTAGCCTCTGTGTGTAGCCAGGTCAAATGCCACGGACAGACCCTTCTGTCCTGCGGCGAGATTCCTGCGGTAGAAAGCATTGGACTCCTCTGCAGTGGAGAAGCCTGCATACTGACGTATGGTCCAGGGCCTCATCACGTACATGGTGCTGTAAGGTCCGCGGAGGAAAGGAGGAAGACCTGCTGCATAGTTCAGGTGCTCCATTCCCTCATTGTCCCCGGGAGTGTAGATCTCCTTCACGCCGATGTGCTCCGGAGTCTCCCAAATCTGCTGTGAAGCAGCTGCCTGCGCGCATCCTGCGGCGGCATTGTCAAACTGTATGTCTTTAAAATTAGGACGCATATCTTCTGAGATTAAAGAGATTTGATTCCGAGCTTCTCCTGATAGCCGCGAAGGGTCTCGAGGACGTTGCTCTTGACACTGATAAAGTTCTGGATTCCTTTGGACTGGAGATCCTCCTTGCAGGCAGGCTCGCCTGCTACGACTACGATGGCCTTGTCACCGATAAGGCGTGCGATCTCAGGCACTGCCTCAGCATACTCGTCGTCGGACGAGCAGGCAACCACGATCTCGGCTCCGGAAGCGAGGGCAGCCTTTACGCCCTCCTCGATGGAAGCGAAACGGTTGTTGTCGATGATGCGGATACCGGCCACTGCGAAGAAGTTCGAGGAGAACTGGGCACGGGCGCGGCACATGGCCAGGTTGCCGAATGTAAGCATGAATGCCTTGGGCTCCTTGCCGCTGCGGTCTGTAGCAAGACGGAGGGCTTCGAAGGCCTCAGCTGCGCGGTAGGGCTTCAGAGGCTCCACAGCATCCTCCTTCTGGCAGCCGTGAGCGGGAACGACCTGCCCCATGCGGGTGAGGATGTCGCGGGATACGATCTCGGGAGTAATCTCGTCTCCGGCCTTCTCGAGGAAGTTGGGATACTGGTTGCTGCCGAGGATGGTGTCGCGGCGGGTTGCGTAGTTCTTGTCCCTCTTGTCGGACACGGCCTTGATCTCGGACTGGATGAATCCGGCCTTGAACTGGGCCACATAGCCGCCGGCGGCCTCTACCTTGCGGAAGAGATCCCATGCGGCCCCGGCGATCTTCTCGGTAAGCATCTCCACATAGTAGGAACCGGCTGCAGGGTCAACGACCTTGTCGAAGCGGGCCTCCTCCTTGAGGATGTTCTGCACGTTGCGTGCGATACGGCGGGAGAAGTCATTGGGCACTCTGAATGCGAAATCGTAAGGCAGCACTTCGAGGTAGTCCACACCTGCGATGGCGGCGCTCATGGCCTCGGTGGTACCGCGGAGCATGTTCACGTATGAATCGTAAACTGTGAGGTTGTACTCGGAGGTGGTGGCGAATACCAGCATCATCTCAGGGCAGCCCTTGGCGCAGCCGTAGTCCTCGACAACATTGGCCCAGAGCATGCGGGCGGCACGGAACTTGGCGATCTCCATGAAGTAGGAGCTGCCTACGGCAAACTCGAAGAAAGTCTTGCGGGCGATGGTCTCCACATCAATGCCCATCTCGGAGAGACGGGAGATGTACTCGCTGCCCTGGCTGAGGGCAAATGCGAGCTCCTGGGTAGAGGAGGCTCCGCAGCTGTTGTAGATCACGGCGTCCACTGCGATGACACGTACATTCTTATAGGAAGCGGCAGCCTTTACGCACTCGGCAAGGGCGGCGAAAGCCTTGTCCTCGCAGAAAGAGCCCTTCTTGTTGAGAGGTCTCAGAGGCGAGAAGTCAAATGTAGCGCGGACAGCATCCTTGTCGATGCCGAGCGAGTCAACATACTTGAGGAAATTGTGCAGGCCGTCCACATTCTTGGGGCAGCAGCCGCGGAAGTTCACAGGCACCTTGTCGAGTGAAATACCCTTCAGGAGAGCGGTATAGTCGGCCACGTCCATCACCTTGCCCTCGGGAAGGTGGAATGTGAAGGACTCCACACCCTTTGTCAGAAGTGTGAGGGCCTGGCTGTTGGCTGCAGCGATATCCCCGCAGCATACGCTCTCGTTGATGAACCACTTGTTGTTCTGACGGGTTCCTCTTACGAAGGGGAACTCACCGGGATTCTTCCCTATGTACTTCAGACCCTGAAGGTCCTCAGCGCGGTAATAGGGGCGCACCGTGAATCCGTCGAGGGTCCTCCACACGAGTTTCTTCTCGTAGTCGGCCCCCTTGAGGTCCTTGGTAATCACCTCTTCCCATGCTGACGTAGGGACAGGAGGAAATTCGGTAAATAATTTTTCTGCCATATTTCAAAAATTTGAAAGTTATTTTAATAGTTGCAAATATGTTCGGTTAAAGTCCTACAAGAGCTTGTCGTCCACCAGGTAGGGAATCGTTACCTTGAGCTCGGGGGTGCGCTCCATCTCCCTCTGAATGGCGAACATCGCGCCCTTGTTGCGGGCCCAGCTGCGGCGGGCGATGCCGTTGTTCACATCCCAGTGCAGCATGTTGCGGATCTTGCGGTCGGAGTCCTCGCTGCCGTCGATGACCATACCGAAGCCTCCGTTGATGACCTCGCCCCAGCCAACTCCGCCGCCGTTGTGCAGGGACACCCAGGTGGCTCCGCGGAAGGAGTCGCCTATGACGTTCTGCACTGCCATATCGGCGGTGAACTGTGAGCCGTCGTAGATATTGGAGGTCTCACGGTAAGGAGAGTCGGTGCCGGACACATCGTGATGGTCGCGGCCCAGGACAATGGGGGCCGAGATACGGCCCTCGCGGATAGCGCGGTTCATCTCCAGGGCTATCTTGGTGCGTCCCTCCGCATCAGCGTAGAGAATACGGGCCTGCGAGCCTACCACCAGCTTGTTGCGGCCGGCCTCGCGGATCCAGTGTATGTTGTCGGCGAGCTGGTTCCTGATCTCGTCGGGAGCTGTCCTGTAGATCTCCTCGAGCACCTCCGCTGCGATACGGTCGGTCTCGGCCAGGTCCTCAGGTCTGGAGGAAGTACATACCCAGCGGTAAGGGCCGAAGCCGTAGTCGAAGAAGAGAGGGCCCATGATATCCTGCACGTATGAGGGATAGCGGAATGCTCCGCCCACACCCATGATGTCGGCCTTTGCGCGGGAGGCCTCGAGCAGGAAGGCATTGCCGTAGTCGAAGAAATACATGCCGCGCTCGGTGAGCTTGTTGATGGCGGCCACCTGACGGCGGAGGGACTTCTGCACCTCCCTCTTGAACTTGTCGGGTTCGTTGGCCATCATCTCGTTGGACTCCTCGAAGGTGAAGCCTGCGGGATAGTAGCCGCCTGCCCAGGGATTGTGCAGCGAGGTCTGGTCGGAACCCAGGTCCACGTCCACTCCCCTCTTGGCCAGTCTCTCCCAGAGGTCCACGATATTGCCCTGGTAGGCCAGAGCTACGGCCTCGCGGTTCTCGCGTGCCTGCAGAGCCCTGTCGATCAGCGGGTCAAGCTCTGTGTACACCTCGTCCACCCAGCCCTGCGAATAGCGGGTGCGGATGGCCTTGGGATTGATCTCGGCGATGATGCCGACCACACCGGCTATCACCGAAGCCTTGCCCTGAGCTCCCGACATACCGCCGAGACCGGAGCTGACGAAGAGCTTGCCGCGGTTCTCGGAGCCGGGGATGGAGTGCATCCTGGCGGCGTTCATCACGGTGATGGTGGTGCCGTGCACGATGCCCTGAGGGCCGATATACATGAAAGAACCCGCAGTCATCTGCCCGTACTGGGAGACGCCGAGGGCGTTGAACTTCTCCCAATGGTCCTTGGAAGAGTAGTTGGGAATCACCATACCGTTGGTAATGACCAGACGGGGTGCGTCCTTATGCGAGGGGAACAGTCCGAGGGGATGTCCCGAATACAGCACCAGGGTCTGCTCGTCCGTCATCTGCGAGAGGTACTGCATGGTCAGACGGTACTGCGCCCAGTTCTGGAAGGCGGCGCCGTTGCCTCCGTAGACGATCAGCTCGTGGGGATGCTGGGCGACGGCCATGTCCAGGTTGTTGGAGATCATAAGCATTATGGCCGCTGCCTGACGGCTCTTATGGGGGAAGTCGTCGATGCTGCGGGCGTAGATTTTATAGTCCGGACGGAGCCGGTACATGTAGATACGTCCGTAGGTCTCGAGCTCTTCCTTGAACTCGGGAATCAGAGTCGCATGATGTTTCGGGGGAAAATAACGCAGGGCATTTCTCAGCGCGAGCTTCTTCTCGTCGGCTGTCAGAATCTGTTTCCGGTGGGGAGCATGGTTGACCGTGGGGTCGAAGGGCTTGGGAGCCGGCAGCTCGTCCGGAATACCTTCAATAATCGATTTCTGAAAATCAGTCATATAGTCAAATATTTTGTCGAATTTGCATTTTACAAATATCATACAAAAGTAATAAAAAGTCCCGCATAATGAAACACTCACAAAGCAAAAGATTTATATTTGTCCCGCTTAATTCCTCCCAACCTCTGAGAAAAGGCTTTGAGCCTACTATCGAAAGTATTAATTACCAACAATTTAAAACCATTATGAGCAATTTAAGCGTACTTAAAACCCTCGTACTTGCCTCAGCCGCCCTTATCGGCCTGACTTCGTGCGAGAAAGACAAAGCCCTTACAGTTGATGACGTAACCGGCACTTACAGCGGACAGATGACCGTCTCCGTAGGTGACACTCCCGCCGAACCCACCGACGATGAGATCATCATCTCCAAAGTATCAGACAATGCGGTAAGCCTCAAGATCGAGGACTTCTCGTTCATGACATTCAACGTAGGTGACGTCACCCTATCCAACTGCACCCTGACCCCCGCAGGCGAGGACAGCTTTACCCTCAGCGGCAGCGAGACACTCAATCTTTCTGTTAATCTGGGAGAAATGTCTATTCCCCTGACAGCTGAGGCAAACATCACCTCCGGCACCATCGATGCCGCCAATGTCAACCTCAGCCTCAGCATCTCCACAAGCGCTATGGGCGCTGCTGCCATGGAGGTAACCGTGACATTCGAAGGCACCAAACCTGCCGCCGAATAACAGCATAGCGGAATCTACTGAAAGACGATTTCCGACGGAGCCCTGCCCTCAGAGAGCAGGGCTTTCATTTTGTCCATCACCGGAGCGATGTGCTCATAGAAAAGGCTGTAGCCGGGGCAAAGCGGCAGAGCGGAGGAAGATGCGGACGCGAAACGGTGCTTGGGGCAGCCCCCGCGGCAGGCCCTCAGCCACGGGCAGCGCAGGCATTTTCCCGGAAGTTCCGTTCTCTTGGCCAGTCCGAAGCGGGTCAATTCCGGAGAAGTGGCGGCCTCCCTAAGGGAGATGTCCCGGATGTTGCCCAGGCGCCACTGCGGATAGACAAAATGGTCGCAGGGGTAGATATCCCCGTTGTGCTCGACGGTCAGGTTGCCGCCGCAGCTCTCGCAGAAGGTACAGATGCCCGGCTGCACCCCGCACCAGGAGGAAAGGGCCGCATCGAAGGTCAGGACAAAATACTTCCCGACATCCCCCCTCACCCAGAGGTCGAAGATATCGCAGAGATACCGGCCGAATGCCTCCGGCTCCACCGACCACGGGGCCAGGACAGAGTCCTCCTCCGCAGGAGGGGCTATCCGGTCATCCGGGGCAATATGTTCATAGACGGGCATGAACTGCATATACCGCGAGCCGGCCGCCTTCAGGAAGCGGTAGACATCGGCTCCCCGTCCCTCCCCCGCCTTGCTGACGGTCGTGAGAGTATTGAACTCCGTTCCTGCCCGGTGAAGAGCCTCCAGGGCGTGCATCACGGAGCGGAACGTCCCTCCCCCCCGGACAGTCTTCCGGAAACGGTCGTGGACGTCCTCCGGTCCGTCGAGGGAAAGCCCGAGGAGGAAGTTATTGTCCCTGAAAAATGAGGTCCAGTCCGCATTGAGCAGCGTACCGTTGGTCTGGAGGGTGTTGTGCACCGGACGGCCGCCGGAGTATTTTTTCTCAAATGCCAGGGCGCTGCGGAAAAAGTCCATGCCCGCCAGCAGGGGCTCGCCCCCGTGCCACTCGACCGTGAGCTCCGGAAGGTCGCAGGAGGCGCAGAAATCCCTGATGCACCTCTCCAGCAGGGGGAGGCTCATCAGCGGCTCGCTGCCGCCGTAGAGGAAGGATTTGTCCAGGTAGTAGCAATAGGAGCAGCGCAGGTTGCACCGCGAGCCGACGGGCTTGAGCATCAGGCTGAACGCCGTGCTGCGCCCACCGAAACGGGAGGCCTCGGAGAGGGAGATGGTCCCCTCTACTGCTGAGCGTCCTCCTCCCATACCGGCGTGCCGTCGTAACCGAAGGCAAACTCGTCCACGTACATCAGGCTGCCGATGCCCCCGGTGAAATAGTCCGCGTACCGGCTGGCCACGGCCACCACGGCGCAGTAGGTGGGCTTGCGGTGGTCGCGGTACTTGATGTCTATCGAGAACTGCCTGTACTGCCCGCCCGTACCGGTGCTGTCAATCAGTTCGCCGTAGCCGATGACGTCGGGGTCGTTAATGTCGAGATATCTGTGCTCGGTGGTATTGACCCTGTAAGGGCCGTCCCAGGCGGTGACGTAGACGAAGATGTGGCAGCGGTCCATGCGGCCGGCTATGGTGTTGCGGTCGAAGGGAAGGGCCACGCCCGAAGGAGGATTGACATTGTCTATCGGGACGGGCACATAACTGTAATATCCGGTAAGTTGGGTCGGTCTTGTCTCAAAAGGACGTCCGAAGAAAACCTCGGCACCCATGCCCTGCACCTCGCCGAAATGCCCGGAGAACACATTGCCCCCAGCCATAGCTATCACTACTTTGACCGTTTCCAGCCGGGCTGCCTTCTTGCCCTCTCCGCTTACAGCCAGGAAATTCTCCTCGGGAGAAGTAGGATTGGCCTCGCCTATCAGATTGGCTCCTATATTCCCTGAGTCCCACCAATATCCATTTTCCAAGTCAGGATTGGCGAACCAACTGCTGCCGTCCTTTACCCAGGCGTCGAAGCCCATATTGGGCATCTGTAAGGCCTCTTCTGTAGTGAATGACACCTCCTGCCCCTCCTGCACTCCGGCGTATACCCTGTAGGAATACTCCGTACCTGGCTCCAGACCGGTGAGCACCGCCGAAACCGATGTGCCGTCCACGCTCACGCCCTGAGCCTCCTGCCACTGGTCCGAACCGGCCTGACGCCAGCGGAAACCGGGAGTATCCGAGCCGGAAGGCACTGTTCCGCTGAGGTAGGCCACGGTCGCCCAGGCATCGGCATCCTGAGTAAGCAGAGTGGCCTCCACCTGCATCACCCACACCGTCCACACCTCGGACTCCTCCTTGTAGGTGGTAGTAAACTCCTGCGGAGCCGTGAAATCATGTACAGTCGTGAAATCCGGAGTAATGACCGACTCCGTGGGCCCGAGCTTCATATCTGTAATCACGATAGAGTCCTTGGGCTGGTCAGTGGAGACATAGACCACCGCCTGCCTCTCATAGCTGTTGAACTGGGTCTCGCGGACCTGATTCTCCACCCGGATATACCGTTCCATAGTCTGGGTGGCGGAAACCGTCCACGTGTAGTGCTGGTCCGGCCAGGTAGTGAGCACGAACTCCATGGGCTCGCGCAGGTCCAGTACCACCACATCGTCCGGGGAAGGATCCGACACCGTATTCTCAGGCATCTCGAAACGTACCAGACGTACCTGTGCCAGGTCCACCGTATCCGCCACCTCTACGCTGACCGTGCGGGCAGTACTGTCTATGACGGCCCCGCCGATCTGACCCGAGACCTCGAATGCGGTAATCTTGCCCAGACGCCTGGGATAAGGTATGTCATTCTTGATACATCCAGCCACCGATGTTGTCAGCAGCAGGAAAAGCATCATCCTGTATAGTGTATTTCTGTTCATTTCCCGGTCTTGGTATTCTTGGTCTTCTTCGGTGTCACGGACTTCGGTCTGGCCGCAGCCGGCTTGTCATTGCCTACGGGAAGGACGAAATTGACTCCTATGTTGATAGACAGCAGATTGAGCCTGAAGTTGGCCTTGGAGGTCTCATAACTGCCCTCATACACCTGGTTGGTGGTCTGGGAGATACGCTTCCATTCCAGGCCCAGGATGCCTACGGAGGCCTCCACGCACATCTCATTGGTCACGAAGACCGCTATGCCGGGGATGACATCGATGCCCACGTCCAGAATGTTCTGGTACGTGCCCGTGACATTCTCCCCTGTCCCGGTGACCGTCTTGCCCTGGCCCGCTCCGAAATTCAGGGAGATGTCGGAGAACATGCCGAACACCTTGCTCCGGCCCAGAGGTATGTAGTAGCGGTAGGACAGGGAGCCGCTGTAGGTATGCTGGATCAGGTAGAAGTCGGAGATGCCGAAACTCAGGTCCGGGGTGAGGGAGAGATTGGTCTCGTCCACCCGTCCGAGAGTCCTCTGGTAGGAGAACTTGAGACCGACGGCCATATTCTTGGCGAACGTATAATATATAGAAGGTGTGGCCGAGAGAGTATAGGCGCTGATGTTCATGTCGTCGAGGATGACGAACTTGTAGTCGTAGAAATTGAAGTCCTGGTAGGATACCGTACCGCCGAACATCAGCTGCCCCCTGGGCATGAACACCGGAGCGTCCCGGAATCCCAGGCCGCGGTCGAACTTCCTGGCGGCGCCCGCATCAGCGAGCCCCGCCGTAAGAAGCATCAGACATATTATGACTTTGTATATGGGTCTCATTCGAAGAGGAACTGGAATTCGTCGATGTACATCGTACTGCCGTTTCCACCGGTAAAGTAGTCGGCATACTTGCTGGAAGCAGCCACCACTATCACGTGGGTTGGCTTACGGTCGAGGTCCCGGTACTCCAGATTGATGGTAAACTCCCGGTACTCTCCGCCGGTCCCGGCTCCGTCCACCATCGTTCCGTAAGCGATTACAGAAGGATCATCCGGATTGAAAAGGATGCCCTCGGCGTTGTTCACCCTGTACGGAGCATCAGTAAGAGCCACGTATATCTGGCAGGTATCTGAAACGCCCTTGAGATTCCCATGCGATCCGTCCACATAGTCGATGACCACAGGCGCATAGCTGTACCATCCCTTCAAAGCGGACGGACGGCTGGTATAAGGACGGCCGAAGTCGATTATAGCGCCATTCATACCCACCAATTCGACAAAAGTTCCGGAATAGATGTTTCCTCCGGCAAATTTTCCCAGCGAGCCTATTCCAACGAACTGAGATTCCAGTTTTGCCGCCGAGCCGGATACGACATGTCCGGTTTCCTGCGAGGTAGGATACTTGCCCAGTGTCGAGGCACCTTGATTGCCGGAGTCCCAGAAAGCACTTCCCTCCGCATTGGGAAAATGCCCGTTATCCGACCATGTATCGAAGTTGAAGTTGGGCAGCTGGGCGGCCTCCTCCGTGGTGAACTCGAAGATGGAGGTCTCATTCTGTTCCAGGGCGGTGTAGGGCATTACCTCATACGTAACGGCCGGCTCCAGTCCTGTGATACGGGCTGTGAATGCCGTGCCCTCCACGTCGAAATCCCCTGAGAACTGAGTCCATGACGCATCTCCCTTCCTGCGGTACTGGAGAGCCATGCCTTCCGGCTGGGACTCAGTGTAGAACACCGAGTGGACGTAAGCGCTGCGGGCCCAGGCGTTGACCTTCTCGACAGACACTTCTACAGCCGGAGTCACATTGAGGGTAAGTAGGAAGTCCACTCTCTGCGCATACTGGTCCAGAACTGAGAGAGTCAGCTGGTAAGTGCCCAGAGGCAGGTTATAGGCCAGCATGGTACGGATATCCAGAAGGCCGTTCACCGAGGTGACTCCGGTCTCAAAGTCAGCCCAGGTCAGCCCCTTCTCTGCGGCCGCAGTCCTGACATCCTCTCCGGCTTCCTGCAGGTTGAGCTTATTGGGGATACCCAGGGCTGCAATTTCATCCGAGCTGTGCGTCAGCACCACTCTCTGCACCCCGCCCTTGGACTCCAGATTGAAGAGTCCTGTCTTGCCCACGCCCTGCGGGGCTCTCATCGGACCCGAAATATCCGCTCCGCCGGCTTCGGTCAGCGCGGGACGGGCGGGCTTGTTCAGATTGAGGTCCATATCATGGTCCTGCTCGTTGACAGTATTGTCCACGGTGATTCTCAGGGCCACTGCGGCCGAAGTGGTCACGTCCGGATTGACATCCAGGCTTATGATATAATGGTCGCGGGGCTTTACACCGTTAATGTTCTGCTCTATGGTATACGAATCTCCGTCGGTATTGGTGATATTCACCACATAGTCCAGAATTCCGTCGGCAGGACATCTGAAATATCCGGAATTGTCCAGATTGCTGGCACCGAAAGTCAGCGAGCCGTCGGCTGCACCGTTGCTCACAGTCACTGAATAGCTGGAGAACTTCTCCTTCACTACGTCGGAAACCTCGACCGAGACTTTTACATTTGCCAGGGCACACTCTATCGAGGCTGTGGCAGTCTGGCCGATCACTATGTCCACCTCTGTCTCCCCGGCATAGTAAGGGGAGTTGAAAGCCGCCTCCACGTTCTGTCCATGGGAGGCTCTCACGGTGTAATGTCCGGCCCGCAAGGAGATGGGGCTGTCTTCGAGGGATGTATGGTCCTCTACAGTCTGGACAATAGTCCCCTTCGAATTGAGAACTTCTATCTTGAATTTAAGGTCTCCGGTCCCCTCCCCGGCGCGGGTGGTGACCGTAAGCCCGGGCTCAAAGCCCAGGTCCAGAGACAGAAGTCCCTCACCACGGGCGACCAGCAGGCTGTCCTCCTTCCTGTTGCAGGAGAGCAGGGACAGAACAGCTATGGCCGTCATTATGATGTATCTGATACTTCTGTTCATGGCACTATTCCGTCATTATAATGGTCAGGGTCTTGGAAAGACTGTTGCCGGCCTTGTCCGTGATGGTGACCTTCAGTTCATTCTTCTCTTCCGGCATAGCCGTCAAAAAGGCAGCAATCTCAAATATCTTGGAAGTCTGCCCATTGACATCCGCGTTCGAAGTTATACCGAAAAGATTACCCCAGAACTCCAGTTCTGCGACATCCATATTAGCCAAGTCTACACTATAATCCATCTTCATCAAGTCAAGCAGTCCCTGCAGACCTGGAGTATTGACATCGACTACAAATTTCTCAATGCCCGCCGGAGCCTCGACAGTAAGATTGAACTCCGAGGGCAAAGCAGCCTTGCTGTAAGTCACCGGTTCATCGATACCCGCTGTCGCCGTAATCGTGATATCAGGCTCTTCCGACTCAGCTGCCGCGGTGGTGAACGAGATGGAGACTGCCTCGGCGGCCAGAGATGCATCAGATGCACTCACTACCGCTCCTTCGGGTACGGTAAGGGTGTACTGGGTGCTCTCAATCAGAGTCGGCAGAGTGACTGTAAGGGTATTGCCGGAAACGGAAGCCGCGCAGGTCTGGTCCCCGAGGGTAATCGAGGCACCGTCTGCCAAAGCCACTGCAGTAGAATATGTCAGGTCTATCGAAGCGGTAGCCACAGGTACGTCCACAGAGCCGTCCGCTACCGATGATGAACTCAGAGCAGGCACTGTGCCGGGCTCATCCTCCACGGGATTCTCCTCGAGACCGTCTACGAGGATGGGAACTTCCTTGTTGTTCAGAGTGTAGACTACCTTTATAACATCGTCTCCCGAAAGGTCGGTATAGCCGGTCTCACTGGCATCCAGAGTTATGACATGGTGGTCCTGCGCCGCTCCTGAGGGGATGCTCATCGTCTGGATGATATTCTTGTTTTCTATCTCCACTCCTTCCTTGGCCTTACGGGTAGCGTTGATGTCCACGGTCAGTGAAGTGGGATCGAAATACGCCGAACGGCCCTCGGCCACGATGGCCTTGGTAAATGCCATGAAACCCGAGTAGTCATCCGCATTCACCGTCACGGTAAAATCCTCTATCTCGCTGTCAAATTTCTCGGTGGTCCTGACCGTAACCTTCATGTTGGTAAGCTTGCAGACAATGGATACACTCTCCGTGTTTCCCGGAGTCACGGTCACTTCCTGGGAACCGGCATACTTGGGCTGGGTCCAGTCCACGGTCTTCTGACCGGGAGATTTGGCCTCTATGGTATAGGTTCCCGGATCAAGTCCGATGACAGCCGGAACATCTGCGAACCGGCTCCATGACTCCACCTCAGAGCCTTCCTGCGACTTGATGACGAGACTGAACTCATTCACGTCCACCTTCACGTCATCCTCAGAGGTCTCGGCCTTGGTCGCCGGCAGCTGGGTAAATTCCCCTTCGGAGGACAGCGACAAGGAGATTTTAGCCGTACCGTCGGTCTTGCCGAAGCGCTCTTCCCTGTTGCAGCCGGTAAGCACCGCTACGGCCAGTATTATCGTTGCTGTAAATATTTTTTTCATATCTGTGTTTTTCTTCGTTATTCGTAAATAAGTTCTATGTCGTCAAGATAAAGGACACTACCTGTAAAACACTTTACCTTTCTATTGTCTGCTATATTGATTTCTTTCTCAGTGTATCCGGGTTCGCTTGATGAAGAAGATTTGAAAGAAATATAGATTGATGCAGCCTGCGTTTTTACGTCAGTATACGTTATATTGACTTTTCGCCTTGTCCATTCAGAGGAAGCCCCACCTGAAACATCAACGACTG
>DHCMC07803__coassemble_911_pt1 | contig 22267 bp, 18 predicted proteins | sample DHCMC07803__metabat2_high_PE_031 | metagenome-assembled genome bin DHCMC07803 | reverse complement strand
GGCAAAGTTAAAGTTTTTCTTTAATTATTGTAATTTTTTAATCTGTAAAATAGTGGATTTACAATCATGTCTATTCGTTTGGTAAAGGTGTTGAAGAAGTTCGAACAGCATTCGTCGATATAGCTACAAATGGGGATATGAGAACCGAAACAATAAAGTAACTTTGCAAAAATCAGCGACAATTTATGCGGACAGTAACTATGAGATGTATTACGGCGGCTGCCCTGTCAGTGTATCTTCTGCTGACGGTAGGGGTGGGAGTGCGCGTGTGCGGCTGTTGCGGCAGTATGAACCTGTCCATCTTGTGGAAGATGATGGATGCTTGCGGAACATGTTGCCAGACAGATGTATATGTGATGGATGCCGCATTCTGCTCCATGACTGAAGACTTCTCGGAGGCGGATTTTCATCTGTTCTTGGCTGATTCTTTTATGCCCGTTCCGGCCGGATGGACGGATGACTCCGGATTATATATCACCTCTGGCGTGTCCTTGCTTTCCGAGACGGCTCCACCGGGCGTAATCTACCTTCGCATAGAGCAGTTGAGATTGTAGTCAGGCGGTATTTCCGGTATTTTCCGTGCAATTTACTGTCAGATTATAATCATTTATTGCTATATGAGAAAAATCACGATTATTTCAGCCATACTGCTGGTATGGGGCGCCCTCACGGTGCGGGCGAAGCAAAGCACCTCCCTTGCTGGAGCCGTGTACACCGTGAATATCGATGGAAAGAAGGAACCGGTCGCCTTCGCCACCGTGTACTGGGCCGGCTCAGGTCTCTATGCGGACTGCGATGATGAAGGAAGATTCACTATCGGACGGATGGATGACGGTAATGGTCAGCTGGTGGCTGCTGCCCTGGGGTACGTATATCACGAACCAGGGAGTTAACGGCTACCTCAAGGTGGGAATCCCTCTGAATGAGGACAATTCTCACAACATCGCAGTAGTCGCCGACTACACCTGGCATCAGCTGGACTCGTATTTCGGCCTCAGGAGTTTCTTCGGAAGGCAGAACTCCGGCTTCCTCAATCTCATGTACCAGGGCATACCGAATGACTCCCACCGCTTCACATTCGGTCTCAGGAACTTCTTCGACGGCTATGTCCAGACACTGCATGACGGGTATGCGGATCCTCTGTCGGCTTCCCGTCGGGCAGTATTCGCGGACTATGACCTCTCGCGCAAAGAAAATTCCCTGGGAATATACGGAGAATACACCTATACTCTGGGAGAGAAGTTCTCGGCAGTGGCAGACCTGAGCCTCGACTGGAACAGTCTCTACGGTCTCTTTCTCTCGCCACGGGTCAATCTGAAATGGTCACCTGCGGAGTGGCTCGTCATCCGGGCTTCGGGAGGCCGCGGAACCCGTTCGCCCAATGTGGTAGTGGACAACCTCGGCATGATGTCCTCAGGACGCCGTCTGGACATAGCCCCGGACCTGGACATGGAGTCCGCCTGGACCTACGGCGGCAATATCACCTTCTACATCCCGATAGGCTTCGAGGACAACTCCTATCTCAGTTTTGATTACTTCCGCAGTGATTTTACCTCCCAGATTATCGTGGACCAGGAATATGACTGGAGTGCGGTAAGCATCTACAGTCTGGACGGCCCGTCGTACACCAACACTTGGCAGGCGGATTTCTCCGTAGAGCCTTTCGAGCGCTTCACCGTTCTGGCTACTTTCCGTTATTCAGATTCCAAGGTATGGCTGAAGGACCGGGGTCTGGTGGAAAGGCCGCTGGTCAGCCGCTATAAGGGCGTACTGAACCTCCAGTATGCGACCCGGATGAATATCTGGACCTTCGATTTTACGGCCCAGATCAACGGCCCTGCCCGTCTGCCGGACTTTGCCGTGAAGCCGGGGGAGAGCGGCATGAGCCCTGTCTACCCGGTGCTCTTCGCGCAGATTACCCGCAAGTTCAAGGGGGTGGACCTATATGTCGGAGTCGAGAATATCACCAACTGCCGCCAGAAGCATCCTGTAATCAGTGCGGAGGATCCCTGGTCCCCTGATTTCAACGCTTCGGTGATATGGGGACCCCTGACCGGGGTAACTGCTTATGCTGGAGTTAGATTTACCCTTTGGAAATAGATTTTGCCAAATTTATAAATTTTAAAAAATATGAAAACGTTTAAATTTTTTATGAAAACGGCCGTTGCCGTATTGATGTTGTCATTTTTTGCCGTAACTTCGTACGCCCAGAAAAAGAAGGCTCCGCTGCAGGAAGTCGTCTTCTCTGTCAACCTTCACTGTGAGAACTGTGTTAAGAAAGTTCAGGAGAACATCCCTTTTGAGAAGGGTGTCAAGGACCTGAAGATATCCCTTGACGACAAGACCGTGTGGGTGAAGTATGACCCGGGAAAGACTACCAGGGAGAAACTGGCGGCCGCCATCGAGAAACTCGGCTACGAGGTCCTGGGTGAGGTTAAGCAGGAATAACACACTCATTATAGATTATGTACAAAATACTTAGGAAGAAATTTCTGACGCCGGCGATCTGTCTCATGGACGTCCTGGCGCCCCGTGTTGCGCAGTCAGCCCAGCCGGGACAGTTTCTGATAGTCAGGGCAGGGGAGAAGAATGAGCGCATACCCCTGACCATCTGTGATTACAACCGCGAGGAAGGCAGCGTGACCATCGTCACCCAGCTCGTGGGAGCCTCTACCCGCATCATCTGCAGCTATGAGGCCGGAGAGTCCTTCGCGGATGTAGTCGGGCCGCTCGGTCAGCCTTCCGAGTTTATACACTTGAGTCCTGAGGCGCTCCGGAACAGCCGTTATCTCTTCATCGCGGGAGGTCTTGGAACGGCTCCGGTGTATCCCCAGGTGAAGTACCTGCATCAGGCCGGGGCAAAGGTGGACGTGATAATCGGTGCCCGCAACAAGGACCTGGTAATCCTCGAGGAGGAGATGCGGGCCGTCTGCGACCACCTTTATATATGTACTGACGACGGCTCGTACGGTGAGAAGGGTTTAGTGACCGACATCATGGGCCGTCTGCTGGACTCCGGCGAGAAATACGACCAGGCGGTGGCCATCGGCCCCATGATTATGATGAAGTTTGTCACACTCAAGGGCCGTCAGTACGGCATCCCTCTGATCGTCAGCCTCAATACCCTGATGGTGGACGGTACCGGCATGTGCGGTGCCTGCCGCGTGACCATCGCCGGCAAGACCCGTTTCGCCTGTGTGGACGGACCGGAGTTCAATGCCTACGACGTGGACTTCGAGGAGGCCATGCGCCGTCAGGGCATGTACCGCGATATCGAGAAGGAAAAGGACCACCAGTGTCATATAGGACTGCATCAATAACAACATCAGGAGGATACACAATGGCTAACAAGATACCCAGAGTCCCTGTACGCGAGCAGGATCCCGCAGTCAGGGCCCGTAATTTCGAGGAAGTATGCTACGGATACAACGAGCAGGAGGCCGTCCTCGAGGCCTCGCGCTGCCTCAACTGTAAGAAGCCCCGCTGTGTGGAGGCCTGCCCGGTTTCCATCCAGATACCCGCATTTATATCAAAGGTAGCGGCCGGAGACATCAAGGAGGCTGCCCGTATTATCTCTCAGGACAGCTCCCTGCCCGCAGTCTGCGGCCGCGTCTGCCCCCAGGAGACCCAGTGCGAGGGTTCCTGCATCCTGGGAGTCAAGGGCGAGCCGGTGGCCATCGGCAAGCTCGAGCGTTTCGTGGCGGACTGGAGCCGTCAGAACGGAGTCCGCTTCGCTGACAAGGCTCCCGCCAACGGTATCAAGGTCGCAGTGGTGGGCAGTGGTCCGGCCGGTCTGGCCTGTGCCTCTGACCTGGCCCGCTGGGGCTATGACGTCACCGTCTTCGAGGTGCTGCACAAGGCCGGAGGCGTGCTGCAGTACGGTATCCCCGAGTTCCGTCTGCCCAAGCAGGAGGTCGTGGAGTACGAGGTGGAGAATGTGCGCCGCCTCGGAGTGAAAATAGAGACCGACGTGGTGGTGGGAAGGACCGTCACGGTGGATGACCTCTTCGACAAGGAGGGCTTCAAGGCCGTGTTCATCGGCTCGGGAGCCGGTCTGCCCAAGTTCATGGGCATCCCCGGGGAGAATCTCAACGGAGTATTCTCCGCCAACGAGTTCCTCACCCGCAACAACCTCATGCACGGTTACGACCCTACATACGATACCCCCGTATTCTCCGGCCGTAGGTCGGTAATAGTGGGAGGCGGCAATGTGGCAATGGACGCCGCCCGCACCGCCCTGCGCCTGGGCTCTCAGGTGACAGTGGTCTACCGCCGCACCGAGAAGGAGCTGCCCGCCAGGGTGGAGGAGGTCCATCACGCCAAGGAGGAGGGCATAGAGTTCCGCCTTCTGACCAACCCCGTGGAGATCCTGGGCGACGAGAAAGGCTGGGTGCGCGGTATCCGCTGCATCCGCATGGAGCTCGGCGAGCCCGACGAGTCGGGACGCCGCTCCCCCGTGCCGGTGCCCGGCTCCGAGTTTGAGATTGAGACGGACACCGTCATCATGTCCCTCGGAACCTCTCCGAACCCGATGATAGCCCGCTCTACCCCCGGACTGGAGACCAACCGCCGGGGCTGCCTCATTGCCGATGAGGACGGAGCCACCACCCGTCCGATGGTATTTGCCGGAGGCGATGCCGTAACGGGCGCTGCGACTGTGATTCTGGCGATGGGTGCCGGCCGCCGGGCGGCCGCCGCGATCCATAAGGCATTGCAGTCTGAGAAATAATTCCTACCTTTGCCCGGATTAATGTATTAAAACTGATGAACGACAAATTGAAAATCGTGGTCCTGGCCAAGCAGGTGCCGGACACAAGAAATGTAGGAAAAGATGCGATGAAGGAGGACGGAACGGTCAACCGCGCCGCATTACCTGCTATTTTCAATCCCGAAGACATGAATGCCCTCGAGCAGGCGCTCAGGATCAAGGACCGTCTGAAGGACGTGGAAATCCATCTGTTGACTATGGGCCCCGGCAGGGCCGCCGACATCATCCGCGAGGGTCTTTTCAGAGGCGCTGACGGAGGAGTTCTCCTGACCGACAGGAAGTTCGCAGGAGCCGATACCCTTGCCACATCCTACGCGCTGGCCCAGGCAGTCCGCAAGATCGCTCCCGACATGATCATCGCAGGCCGTCAGGCTATCGACGGTGATACCGCCCAGGTGGGCCCTCAGGTAGCCGAGAAGCTGGGCTGGCCTCAGATTACCTACGCAGAAGAAGTACTGTACATCGACGATAACAGAGTGACCGTACGCCGCAGGCTGGAGCGGGGCATCGAAGTGGTGTCCTCCCCTCTGCCCGTGCTGATTACGGTGACCGGCACCGCTGCCGCATGCAGACCCCGCAACGCCAAGCAGCTCCTCCGCTACAAAGGAGCCCGCACCGTTTCCGAGGACCAGGCCTCCGGTTCCGAGTACGCCGCCTCAGGCAAGTGCTCCGAGCATTTCCAGATACCCGAGTGGGGCTTCGCCGAGATAGGCGGGGACGAGAAGAGCTACGGTTCCTCCGGCTCGCCCACCAAGGTGAAGAAGATCGAGAACATCATCCTCCAGGCCAAGGAGTCCAGGACCCTCTCGGACTCGGACGCCGATATCGAGGGTCTCGTAAAAGAGCTGATATCCAGTCATACAATCGGTTAATCTGTTAAAACGCTAGACGACATGAACAACATTATAGTATATTGCGAGACCGACGGAGGACGCCTCTGTGACGTGAGTCTCGAACTGATGACCAAAGCCCGTGACCTGGCCGCCTCGCTCTCCTGCGATGTGGAGGCCCTGCTGATAGGACACGATGTCCGCGGCCTGGCCGATGAACTTTATTCCTACGGAGCTGCAGTAGTGCATCTGGCCGATGACAAGCGGCTGGAGTTCTTCCGCACACTGCCCTACGCATCGATTACCATTGACCTTTTCCGCAAGGAACAGCCCCAGATAGCCCTCTTCGGAGCCACCTCCGTGGGCAGAGACCTCGCTCCCAGAGTCTCCAGCGCCCTGCACAGCGGCCTTACCGCCGACTGCACCTCCCTGGAGATAGGTGACCATCAGGACAAGGAGAAACAGTACCACAACCTCCTGTACCAGATCCGCCCCGCATTCGGAGGCAACATCATCGCCACCATCGTCAACCCCGAGCACAGGCCCCAGATGGCCACTGTCCGTGAGGGTGTGATGAAGAAGGCTCCCCTGGCCGCTCCCGTGGCAGGACGCATCTCTGAGATAGATGTCAATTCTATCCTGAAGGACAGCGATCTGACAGTGGAGATTGTGGCCCGTGAGATAGAGGAAAAGAAGATAGATATCAAAGGAGCACAGATTATTGTCGCCGGAGGATTCGGAGTCGGCAGCAAAGAGAATTTCGACCTGATATTCGAGCTGGCAAAGACTCTCGGAGGAGAGGTGGGTGCTTCCCGCGCCGCAGTGGACGCCGGCTTTGCAGACCATGCCCGCCAGATCGGACAGACCGGAGTGACCGTACGTCCCAAGCTCTTCATTTCCTGCGGTATCTCAGGTCAGATCCAGCACACGGCCGGTATGGACCAGTCCTCGATGATCATCTCGATCAACAGCGACCCCGAGGCTCCCATCCACAAGATAGCCGACTATGCTATCGTGGGTGACCTCAATGTGGTGATACCCAAGCTCATCAAGTTCTACAAACAAAACAGCAAGTAAGGAGAAGAAGTCATGGCAAATTTTTATACAGACAACAGTGATTTGAAGTTTCAGCTCTCGCATCCCCTGATGCAGAAGATAGTGGAGCTGAAGGAACAGGATTTCAAGGACAGCGGAGTCTATGACTACGCTCCCTGCAATGTCGAGGATGCCATCGACTCCTACGACAAGGTGATGGAGGTCATGGGCGAGATCTGCGCCGATACCATAGCCGCCAACGCCGAACAGGTGGACCACGACGGCCCTGTATGCGAGAACGGCCGCGTGACCTACGCAGCCGGTACAGCCGAGAACCAGAGGGTGCTCACCCAGGCCGGCATGTACGGCATGTCCCTGCCCCGTCAGTACGGCGGACTGAATTTCTCCCTCGTGCCCTATGTGATGGCTGAGGAACTGGTTTCCAGGGCCGATGCCGGATTTGCCAATATCTGGGGTCTTCAGGACTGCGCCGAGACCATCCACGAGTTCGCCTCCGAGGAGATTAAGGCCGAGTTCCTGCCCCGCATCCCCCAGGGAGATACCTGCTCCATGGACCTGACCGAGCCCGATGCCGGCTCCGACCTCCAGGCCGCCATGCTCAAGGCCGAGTGGTGCGAGGAGAAGGGCATGTGGATGCTCAACGGTGTAAAGCGCTTTATTACCAACGGTGACGCTCAGATCAAGCTCGTCCTGGCCCGTTCCGAGGAAGGCACCCGCGACGGCCGCGGCCTGTCCTACTTCGTACACGACCAGAAATGGGGCGGCGTGACTGTCCGCAGGATTGAGAACAAGCTCGGTATCAAGGGCTCTCCTACCTGCGAGCTGGTATTCAAGAACGCTCCCGCCAAGCTCATCGGCGAGCGCCGCATGGGCCTTATCAAGTACGTGATGTCCCTGATGAACGGTGCCCGTCTCGGAGTCGGTGCCCAGTCCGTGGGTATCTCCGAGGCCGCTTACCGCGAGGCCTACAAGTACGCCTGTGAGCGCCGTCAGTTCGGCAAGGCCATCATCGAGTTCCCGGCAGTGTCCGAGATGCTCGCCGTGATGAAGGCCAAGCTGCAGGCTTCCCGTGCCATCCTCTATGAAACCACCCGTTTCGTGGACATCTACAAGTCCTACGGCTTCCTCGCAGAGACCCGCAAACTCACTCCCGAGGAGCGTCAGGACATGAAGAAGTACCAGAGGTACGCCGATATGTTCACCCCCGTGCTCAAGATGATGTCCAGCGAGTACTGCAACCAGAACGCCTACGACGCCATACAGGTACACGGCGGCTCCGGCTACATGAAGGAGTATCCCGTGGAGCGCATCTACCGCGACGCCAGGATTACCACCATATATGAAGGTACATCCCAGCTCCAGACCGTGGCCGCTATCCGCTACGTGACCACCGGCGCCTACCTCGCCAGGATACGCGAGTACGAGGCAGAGGAGGTGGCTCCCGAGTATGCAACTCTTAAGAAGACCCTCGTTGAGATGACCGCACAGTACGAGCAGGCCTGCACCCTCGTACACGGACATGACAACACCTACATCGACTTCCACGCCCGCCGTCTGGTCGAGATGGCCGGTCACATCATCATGGGCTGGCTCCTCGTGCTGGATGCCCAGAGATGCGCTGACTTCGCTAAGTCCGCAAGGGTGTTCGTAGGCAAGGCCAAGTCCTGGAATCAGGAGCGCTACGACTACATCGCAGGCTTCTCGGAGGAGCAGTTGGCAGACTTTATCAACTAAAACAGACAATATGAAGAAATACCTTTCCATTCTCGTACTGTCCGTCTTCTGCATGGCTCCGGCCTCCGCAGACGAGGGCATGTGGCTTCCTTCCCTGATTTCGCAGAGAATAGGGGATATGCAGGCCAAGGGATTCACTCTCACGGCCGAGGATATCTACAGCATCAACCAGGCATGTCTTAAGGATGCCGTGGTCCACTTCGGAGGCGGCTGCACCGGAGAGCTCATATCTCCCGAGGGACTCCTCATCACCAACCATCACTGCGGCTACGGTCAGATTCAGAGACACAGCTCCGTGGAGCATGATTATCTCCGCGACGGCTTCTGGGCTATGACCCGCGCCGAGGAACTGCCCAATCCGGGACTTTCCGTGAGCTTCCTCGAGTACATGGAGGATGTTACCGACAAGGTACTGAAAGGCTATAAGGACGGCATGAGTGAGGAAGAGCGCGAGGCTCTGGTGGAGAAGAACTCCGCCAAACTCGTCGAGGAGGCTGTTGCGGAAGGCAAGGGACTCCGTGCTTCGGTAGAGCCCCTGTTCTACGGCAACAAGTACTACATGTTCGTGTTCCGCAGATATACCGATGTACGTCTGGTGGGTGCTCCCCCTTCGTCTATCGGAAAGTTCGGCGGCGACACTGACAACTGGATGTGGCCCCGTCATACAGGAGACTTCTCCATCTTCCGCGTATATGCCGACAAGGACAACAACCCCGCGGCCTATTCGGAGGACAACGTGCCCTATAAGCCCAAGAAGTATTTCCACATAGCCGCCGGCGGAGTGAAGGAGGGTGACTTCACCTTCGTATACGGATTCCCCGGAAGCACCCGCGAGTACATCATGTCCGAGGGCGTACGCTACGTCTCCGACGTGACCAATCCAGCCAAGATTGCTCTCCGTACCATGCGTCTGGATGTCCAGAAGAAGTACATGGACGCCGACCAGGCCGTGAGAATCCAGTATTCTTCGAAAAATGCCGGTGTGTCCAACGCCTGGAAGAAATGGCAGGGCGAGATGAAAGGCATCGTCCGTCTCGGAACCGTAGCCAGGAAGCAGGCCTTCGAGGCCAGTTTCATGGAGTGGGCCGAGGGAACGGAGTATGAGGGCATCATCCCCGCACTCGACTCCCTCTACAAGGCACTGGAGCCTTACAACTATGCTCTGGACTATTACAATGAGTCCGCCCGCACCATAGAGCTCGTGCAGTTCGCCTCCCGCGCCGTGAAAGCTGCGGAGGGAGGTTCCGACTCGGCCCTCAAGGCTGTTGAGGCGACATTCTACAAGGATTATTTCCTGCCTATAGACAAGGAATCCTTCGTGGCTGTCATGAACGCCTATAAGGACAATGTCCCCGTGGACTTCCGCCCTCCCTATTTTGACAGCACCCTGGCTGTCTACGGCGGCTCGATAGAAAAATGGGCCGATGACCTGTTCTCGGCCTCGGTATTTGCCGACAGGGCTGCCCTCGAGGCCATGGATTGCGCCGCAGTAGCCGCGCTGCAGGATGATCCGGCTGTGGTATTCGGCCGTGAGTTCACATCCTGGATAGGGGAGAATATCCGCCCCGTGGTCAGCCGTCTCAACTCCGAGATCAACCTGCTCAACCGCGACTATGTGCGCGGCCAGATGGAGTTCCAGCCGGAGAAGACCTTCTATCCCGACGCCAACAGCACTCTCCGCGTCGCCTACGGTCACATCAAGGGCTATTCTCCCTCCGACGGAGTGTACTACATGCCGTTCTCGACCATCGAGGGCATCATGGAGAAGGACAACCCCGACATATTCGATTACAACATACCGCAGAGATTCCGTGATATCGTGGCTTCCGGCGACTACGGCCGCTGGGGACATGACGGCAAGGTGCCTGTCTGCTTCATCGCCACCAACCACACCTCCGGCGGCAACTCCGGCAGCCCCGTGATCGACTCCAAGGGCCGCTTGATCGGCATCAACTTCGACCGTGTCTGGGAAGGCACCATGAGCGACATCGAGTTTGACCCCGATTTCTGCCGCAACATCTCCCTGGATATCCGCTACGTCCTCTTCGTCATCGACATGATAGGCAATGCGGACCATCTGATAGACGAGATGACCATCGAAACAGAATAGACGCAAACATACTTCGGTATGTTTTAAAGTTACATATTGAAGACGACCGGGTCGGGATTGTTCCTCACCCGGTTTTTCTTTTGCAGTTTTGAGAAAAACACCTAACTTTGAAGTTATAACCTGACAAAATCAACCGATCATGAAAACTGTCCGGACAATACTGACACCGCTGGTGTCCCTCTGTCTTATTTGCAGCTGTACGGCCATCAATGACCGTCTCGACGAACTTGAGAACCGCATCGCGGCACTGGAAACCCTGTGTGCGCAGATGAACGACGACATCACGGCGATGGAGTCCCTGGTGTCGGCCGTGCAGGCAGGAGATTTCATCACGGAAGTATTGCCGGTGACTGAGGACGGAGCCGTGACCGGCTACGAGATTCATTTTGCCAAGCAGGAGCCGGTAGTCATCCGGAACGGGAAGGACGGTGCTCCGGGTGCTGACGGGACCGACGGAGTGGACGGCGCTGACGGATATACTCCGCAGATCGGCGTGCGGATGGACGAAGACGGCGTGTATTACTGGACTCTGGACGGAGAATGGTTGCTGGATGACAGCGGCAATAAGCTCCGTGTCCAGGGACGTGACGGCGCTGACGGGACTGATGGTGCTGATGGAGCTCCCGGAGTTGACGGTGCCGATGGTGCGGATGGAGCTCCTGGAGCTGACGGTGCACCTGGAACTGACGGCAAGGACGGCGTCACCCCTCAGTTCAAGATAGAGGACGGCTACTGGTTCATCTCCTACGACGGCGGTACGACATGGGAGCAGCTTGGTCAGGCCACAGGTGACCCGGGCAAGGACGGAGCCGATGGACAGGACGGCGTGCCCGGCGCCTCTTCGATAAGTATCGAGGAACGTGAGGACGCGGTCGTATTCACCCTTGCGGACGGGACCGTCATTACCATTCCCAAGCAGTCTCCCCTGAGCATCGAATTTGCCGAGGAAGACCTGGTGGTCATGACCGCCAACAGCAGCAAGGATATCCGCTACACCATCACCGGTACATCCGAGTCAGTAGAGATTGAAGTCATAACCTCCGCCGACATTCAGGCCAAGGCCGTTCCCGATGCCGCCTCGCCCCTTACCGGTGTCATCAGCATCCACACCGGCCCCACCATCGACGAATACACCAAAGCCGTCATCCTCGTCGCCGACGGCACCCGCGTCATCATGCGGACGCTGGCATTCGAGGAGGCCGGTCTTCAGGTAGTGGACAACACGAAGAAATCAGTAGGCGCGGAAGGTGGAGAAGTCACCCTCGAATATCTTTCCAATGTAGACATCGAGGTTGTAATTCCGGAAGCAGTCAGCAGCTGGATAAGCGAGGCCCCGCAGACCCGCGCCCTGACCCCCGGCACCGTGACCCTCCTCGTGTCCCGCAACGACGGCGCCCTGCGCACCGCCACCGTGACCCTCCGCTCCGCCTACGGAGACCTGGCCATCGACTACACGATAGAGCAGGAAGCCGCACCGGAATCCGACCCCGACATTATCACCTTCAACGACCCTAACTTCCTGAACGCTATCCTCAGCAAGAACCCCGGCGTAGACACCGACGGCGACGGCCGGATATCGATTGCCGAAGCAGAAGCCTGTACTAGGCTGAATGTTAGGGAGTCATCCATTTCAGACATGAGCGAGATCAAATATTTTACGAATTTGACTTACTTGTACTGTTACAACAATCAGCTGACCTATCTCGATGTCAGCCACAATGTTCAGCTGGATTTATTATCCTGCTTCGATAATCGGCTGACCCAGCTCGATGTCAGCAACAATGCGCAGTTGACAGAATTGTACTGCTACGACAATCAGTTGACCTATCTTGATGTCAGCAATAACATGAATCTTACAAACTTTATGTGCTGGAACAATCCTCTCACAAATCTGGTGCTGGCAGAGCAGCACAAAAGTACAGAATGGTATGAGGATGTGTATAGCGAGTATTCCGGCGTTTTGGTAGTGAAATAGTTTAAATTTTTCGAAAAAAGTTTGCGCAATCCGAATTTTTACTATCTTTGCGGTCCGATTCGGGATGTGGCGCAGTTGGTTAGCGCACCACGTTAGGGACGTGGGGGTCGGACGTTCGAGTCGTCTCATCCCGACAGAGAGGTTCTCCGAAGCGGAGAGCCTCTTTTTGTAGGAAAACAAACAACATGAAGATAGTTTCGGGAAGTGGCGCAGTTGGCTAGCGCGCTGCGTTCGGGACGCAGAGGTCGGGTGTTCGAGTCACCTCTTCCCGACAAAAAAGGCTCCTCATCGGGAGCCTTTTTTGTCGGGAAGAGGTGACGCTCCGCTCCGAGAGGAGATTCCGCTTTGCATCACTCCGTACACCTACTCCTTCCACGTGTACCTCTGCCCACCTTCCGAAGGTGGGATTTTCATGTCGGGAAGAGGTGACGCTTATTTTTCGAACGGGCCGTTGTTCGCCTCCATCCAAACTTTTGTTAAGAACGAAAAAGAATCGTCGGCACGGGGTGTGTTGGGGAGAGTCAGGAAGTCAGTGTGTTAAGGCGGAGGGCTGTGGAAGCTGGAGGTTTCTGAAGTGACCTGTCCACGGGGTGTCTCTTTAAGTGGTTGATATGTATTGTCTTACGGCAAGAGGCTGTGCGGCTTCTTCCGGCAACATTCCGCAACGGCAGCGAAATGCGGGAAACGGTGCCGTTGTGGAAAGGGTCAAGACCCTGTGCGGGAAGAGGTGACGCTCCGCTTTTCCTACCCGCGTCCAAACTTTTGTTAAGAACGAGAAAGAATCGTCGGCACGGGGTCTGCTGGGAAGAGTTAGGTAGTCAGTGTGTTAAGGTGGAGGGCTGTGGAAGCTGGAGGTTTCTGAAGTGACCTGTCCACGGGGTGTCTCTTTAAGTGGTTGATATGTATTGTCTTACGGCAAGAGGCTGTGCGGCTTCTTCCGGCAACATTCCGCAACGGCAGCGAAATGCGGGAAACGGTGCCGTTGTGGAATGAGCGAAATGAGCGAAAGGGGCAAGACAGTGACCGGGAAGAGGTGACGCTATGGGGCAAGGGAAGGGGAACGAAAATGAATCGTTCGCACGAGGCAGGAACGGGATGGGCTGATAATCAATCTGTTGGTAAAAGGGCCTGTGGAAGCGTGCTGTTTTAAAACGGCCCTGTCCACGGGGCTTATCTTTAAATGCTTGATGCGTAGTGTCTTGTGAGATGGGGCTGTGCGGCCTCTGCCGGTTTACAGAATGTATGCCTGGCTTGGTTGGATGGGGCGGTGGGCAGGCACAACTGTGGGAAACTGGGGGGAGGCTACCGCAGCAGGAACGTAAAAGGCACATGCAGCCGGGCGGCCCAGTCGTGCTCGACGTGGGAGGCGCCGGGAAATACGGGGCTTATCCATGTGCCGGTGGAGTCAATGGTGTCCGGGTCGATGGCGTCCTGGTCAATGGCATCCTGGTCAATGGTGTCCGAAGTGGTATCCGAACCGATGGCGTCCGGGTCAATGGCATCCAAACCAATGGCATCCGAACCAGCGGCCTCCGGCCCCCCTGTGCGGTTATCGCCGGCAAAGGATGTGGGTGCTCCGGAGCCGGATGCAGGAAGGGACGGACCGGGTCGCCAGCCGCGGGCGGAGAGCAGGCTGTCCAGGCGATCCTGGAATGGAGGGTAGAGGGCGTCGAGGGTGCCGTCGCCGCGGTCGGTGTAGAGCAGATGGGAACCGGGAGCGGGCAGGTGGTCCGAGAGATAGCGCATGAATGCCTCGAAGACTGTCTGCGATACATCGGCGGCGGATGAGTAAGAGGCGCTGGTTATCATCGGCAGGTGGGTGGACATGCAGGCCGCCCCTCCGAATACGTCGGGATATTCACAGAGAGCATACATCGAGATGAGGCCTCCCATGCTGGAGCCGGCTACGAAGGTGTGCTGTCGGTCAGGCAGGGTGGAGTAGTGCGAGTCTATGAAGGGTTTGAGCTCGCTGGTCAGGAAACGCAGGTATTCGTCAGCCTCATAGACAGCTCCAGAGGCCAGCATGTAATCCAGTGCGGCAGAAGCAGATGCCGGGCCCGGACTCGAAACCGGATCCAGCTTGGCTGCATCACCGGCATCCGTGTAAGTCTGTGAGCGGCGAGCCGCGGTCTGTTTATCCGTGCGGTTTTTCATGCCGTCAGGCGTATCCTCACTGGAGACATACCATCCGCCGGTCAGCGAGTCGGGCACAGCCCCAAGATATCCCAGAACTTTCTCCGGAAAGTACTCTCCGTACCGATTATCCCTGTGTGCGACGCCGACAACTATCACGGGCGGAATCTTACCGTCAGCGATAAGCCTGCCAAGAACCTCGTCCACCTCCCATTCCTGACCGTTCCATGTCCAGGTGTCATCGAAGAGCATCTGGCCGTCATGCATGTACAGCACCGGATATTTCTCCCGGGGAGAATAACCGTCAGGCAGCCAGACATACACCTGGCGCGGACTCATGTACGCGGACTCGAACTGCGGGTATTCTTCCACGCGCCCGTATGAGGTGTGGATCTCCGAACCGTCCTTCAGCATGTCGATGACCCCGCCGTCATATATAAGGTATCCGCGCAGGTCTCCCCTCGAGCCGATGAATCGGGCCGAGGCATCCTTGCCCAGCACCATGCAATAGGTAGCGTAGGCGTCGGAAAAGGCTCCGGAACGGGCTGTGTCAATGGATATGACCGTAGCGCTCAGCAGGTCGTGCTGTACCGGATAGCCAGTCACGGGATTGATCGAATGGGAATATTTCTTCCCGTCGAGGATGAAAAACTTGCGGTAGTTGCCGGAAGTGGTGATGCCGCAGTCGGTCAGGTCCAGTAACTTCTGCACATTCTCACCGGCCACCTGGGACCCGTCCACGGGCGCGTCGATACCTATCCTCCACGGCCGTCCGGAGGCATTGAGTCCCTTGCAGACTATCTCCATGCCCACCTCCACCAGATAATTCTCCACCCCGAGGCTGTCCAGTAGGTCTGCCACTACATCGCAGGTGTATCCTTGTGCTATCGCATTGAAATTAAGAGTCACACGAGGGTCTTTCCTAATTATCTGCCCGTTCTCGAGGCTCAGCAGGTCCATCCCCACGAACTCCAGCAGGGAATCCACCGTATGTGCTGTCCGGGCATCGTTGCGCAGACTGTCGAGGCTCGCGGGGTCCTTGAACCCGAATCCCCAGAAGTCGAACAGCGGGCCTCCGCTCACGTCGAACAGCCCTCCTGTCTCTTTCCACAGCTCCATGGACATTCTGAACAGTTCTAGAAAGTACCTGTCCGGGACTATGTCTTCCCCGCGGTTGAACCTGGACAGAAGCGAGCCCTTATTGTATCCCGAAATGGAGAAGTCTATATCGTGCAGTCTATTGGAAACTAAGGTCATGACCGAGTTTTCGTCAACGGCGGATGCTGTTTCCGAAGAGGGCGCCGAGTATATTATGTGGAAGGTTCCGCCCTGGGCGAATCCTTCGATTCTGCGATATTGGTCTTGTTGGGAGCAGGATGCGGCGGCAGCGAGCAGCAACAAGGCTGCGATGTGTTTCAACGATGGCATGATTTTAGTAAAAATGATATTGTTTGCAAATCTAAGAAAAATTGATGCATATTTGTAGTTTGAATTTACGAAAACGACAAGATGGATAGAAAGTGCTTGAAACTGCTGGCTCTGGCAGCAGCCGTAATGACGGCCGCAGTCGGATGCCGCCCTGATGACGAAGAAGATGACAGACTGTATATGTCAGGCTCCCTGAATTTCGATTTCCCCTCGTATGCCGTGGTGGGGCAGGTGGTCGAGTCCTATGTCTCCGGTATTACGACTCCCAGTGGTTCGGACCTGGAGTATTTTTGGGTATCCAGTGATATCGACCTGGGTGATGACGACCTGGATACACTCATGGGCCAGGCCATAACCGTCACTTTGCCTGACGAGCCCGGGGAGTACAGCATAACAGCCTATGCCAGATCCATATCCGGAGAATATTACTCCAGTACCAAGACTGCGACAGTACAGGTGATCACCACTGATGCCGGCAGTGTGGGAGGATGGATGCCGGGTACCGGAGAGTTTGTCGACGGACGGGACGGAAGCACTTATCAGTACCGTCAGTACGGCAGTCTGGAATGGTTTACTCAGAATCTCCGCTATGACGGAGCTGCAGACGGAACTGTTCTGGGGCGTCCGTATGACGGATCGGAAGGGATCGATGATATCTTCGGCAGACTGTATTCCTGGAACGATGCGACAGGAGGAGTCTCCGGCAGCGGTCTGGGAGGCGGCCCTCAGGGTGCGTGTCCCGAGGGATGGTCGGTTCCTACAGTAGAGGACTGGGAGGATCTTGCGCTTGCGGCCAGCGGAACGGAGCTGGACTTCCTTGGGCATTGGGAGGGTCTGGGAGAGACATTGTCGGCTCCCATCACTCTCAACAGTTCCGCCATGTGGCCTTATTCCCCGGACAATCTTCATACCAATACCCTCGGATGGAACGCCTTCCCCACCGGCAATTCCCGCGACCATTACGGGGAATATGAAAATATCGCCGTCTACGGTATGTGGTGGGCCTCTACGGAGAATCCTGACGGTACGGTGCCATACAGGTTCATTTACTACAATACGGACACGTTCGACAACTACTATACTGACAAGGACAGCTATGGAGTCTCAGTGAGATGTGTGAGACCCGCCGTCAGTCAGGAGCAGCAGTGAAAAACAAAAATCAAAATAAAAAGATGAAAATGAAACGAGGTTATGTAACGCTCATCGTCATCGTGGCGGTGGTGCTGGTCCTGTTCTTCTGGATCAAAGGAATGTATAACTCCATGGTGCGCACGGACGAGACCGTCTCCCAGGCATGGGCCCAGGTGGAGAATGTCTATCAGCGCAGGGCCGATCTGGTCCCCAATCTCGTGGCTACGGTCAAGGGCTACGCCGAGCATGAGTCGTCGACTCTCGAGGCAGTGGTGAAGGCCAGGGCCAAGGCTACTCAGGCTACCGTTGACCCCTCCACTCTCTCCGAGGAGGAGCTCGCCCGCTTCATGAGTGCCCAGAATGAGCTCGGAACCGCCATCGGACGTCTGCTCGTCTCCGTCGAGCGCTATCCCGACCTGAAGGCCAACCAGAACTTCCTGGAACTCCAGGCCCAGCTTGAGGGTACCGAGAACCGGATCACCGTCGAGCGTCAGAAATTCAACGAGGCGGCCCGCAACTACAACGTGACCATCCGCCGCTTCCCCAACAACATCTTCGCCGGCATGTTCGGCTTCGAGAAGAAGGGTTACTTCGAGGCTTCCGAGGGAGCCGAGCAGGCACCCGTAGTCAGCTTCGAGTGATGACTGCCGGGGATCTGCTCAGGAAGGAGAGCAAGGAGGCCCTGGTAAGGGCCATTCAGACAGCGGAGAAGAATACCTCCGGCGAGATCCGCGTGCACCTGGAGCAGGTGTGCAAGGGCGACCCCTGCCTGCGGGCAGCCTACGTATTCTCTAAGCTGGGGATGTTCCGGACCAAGGACCGCAACGGAGTGCTCATCTACCTTGCCCTCAAGTCCCGCAAGTTCGCCATTATCGGGGACTCGGGGATCAATGAGAAGGTCGGCGCCGGTTTCTGGAACGAGGTCAAGGACGGCATGGCCGCGGATTTCCGCTCGGGGGACTTCACGGGCGGCATGTCCAGGGCGGTGCTGGCGGTGGGAGAGAAGCTCAAGGCCTTCTTCCCGTATCAGAAAGACGATGTCAATGAACTTCCGGACGATATTTCCTATGAGGACAATCAGTAGAATATTCAGGTCCATCCCGCTCCTCGCCGCAGTCCTGGCGCTGACGGTGAGCGCTTCTGCACAGATTCCCCCCAAGCCCTCCGTGCCCAGGGCGGTAAATGACTTCGCCGGGGTGTTCTCCCGCTCCGATGCGGAGTATATGAACCGGGTGCTGGTGGATTTCGCCGACTCGACTTCCAACCGTATCGTGGTGGTGACGGTCGATGACCTCGGCGGCATGGAGCCGGCTATGTTTGCCTACGGGATAGGAGAGCAGTGGGGCGTAGGCTCGGATAAGTTCGACAATGGGGTGGTGGTGCTGGTCAAGCCCAAAACCTCCCGTTCATCCGGTCAGGTCTACATCGCGGTGGGTTACGGTCTGGAAGGGGCGATTCCGGATGCCATAGCCAAACGTATCGTAGAGAACGAGATGATTCCCCGTTTCAGGGAGAATGACTATACGGGTGGTGTGGCGGCGGCGCTCAATGTACTGATGCGGCTCGCGGCCGGAGAGATATCATACAAGGAATATGAGGACTCCATCGGCACTGGCGGCTCGATAGCGATGATAGTCTTCGGACTTCTGTTTGTCCTTATAATACTCGGGGCGCTCTTCGGCAACAACGGCCCTAGAAACATCAGCAGCGGCGGCAGCCGTACGTCCTCGGTGGCGGATGCGATATTCTGGTCATCCATGCTGGGGGGCAGCCGCGGCGGCAGCGGTTTCGGCGGAGGCGGCGGAGGAGGTTTCTCCGGCGGCTTCGGCGGCGGTTTCGGAGGCGGCTCATTCGGTGGAGGCGGAGCCGGCGGAAGTTGGTAGAAAGGCCCCGCTAAGCCTCCTCGACTTTGTCGAACGCCTTGATGATCTTGGTGACGAGCGGATGCCGCACCATGTCCTCTGTCCCGAAATTGATAACGGCAATACCTTTTATATTCCGTACCAGATCGACTCCGCGCATAAGCCCGGAGTCTTTTTTGTTGGGCAGGTCTATCTGCGTGGCGTCACCGGTGACGATAAACTTGGCGTTGCAGCCCATGCGGGTGAGGAACATCTTCAACTGTCCCAGGGAGGTGTTCTGGGCCTCGTCCAGGATGACGAAGGCGCTGTCCAGGGTCCGGCCCCTCATGTAGGCCAGCGGCGCGATCTGGATGATGCCCTCCTCCATGAGTATCTGCAGCTTGCGGGGATGGATCATGTCATGCAGGGCATCGTACAGGGGCTGGAGGTAAGGGTCCAGTTTCTCCTTCATGTCGCCGGGCAGGAATCCCAGTCTCTCGCCGGCCTCCACTGCCGGGCGTGTGAGTATCAGTTTCTTCACCTCCTTGTTTTTCAACGCCCTGACAGCCAGCGCGATGGCCGTGTACGTCTTACCTGTGCCTGCCGGGCCGAGGGCGAAGATGAGGTCGTTGCGGTAGTACTCGTCGACCAGACGGCGCTGGTTGCGGGTGCGGGCCTTGACGATGCGGCCCTCATTGCCGTAGACGATGTTGTAGTATTCCTCATTGTGCGCCGGCTCCCTTTCCTCGAGCTCCGAGGGATAGGTCTGCCAGTCGAGCATTCTTTCCAGGTCGCTGTCGCTGACCCCGCCTCCCCTGCGGAGGATGGCCGTGAGGGCCTGTATCCTCTGCGAGAGCAGCTCCACCTGCTCGTCCGGCCCCTCGAGCCTGATGTCCGTCCCCCGGGCGATGATCCTCACTTCGGGGAAATAGTGTCTCATTCTGTCCAGCTTCCGGTCATTGACCCCGTAGACGTCCACGGAGTCAAGACCCTCGATTGATATTGTCTTTTCTGTCATATTCTATTGTTCAAACAATGGTTTCAGTCGGTTGTAAGTCTCTATCATCCTGTCATAGTTCCAGCTGCCGAGGAATTCCTCCTTCCTGTCCAGAAATTCCTTGACCGGGAGTACGGTGTACTGTTCCCCGTAGCCGCCCGGGCGGGAGCACCACAGCGGCAGTGCCTCTCCTCCGGCCACGTATGCCAGCCCCCAGAATGTGACGGCGATGTCCAGGCGGTAGGCCAGGCCGAGCTCGGTGTCGCGGCGGCTCATGTTGGAAATGAGATTGCCCAGTGAGTAGACCACAGGCAGCTCGGCCCGCTGGACTACATGGGGGTGAGTCCCTATGACGACGTCCGCTCCCCATTCCAGCAGTCTTCCGGCCCATTCCTTCTGCCTGACGGATGGCTCGGTGACGTATTCGGGACCCCAGTGCGGCAGGGCTATGATGATGTCTGCTCCGGCCTCCTGTGCCCTGCGGATGGCCTCCCGGACGGCGCCGCTCTCCATTTTATTGACGATGAAGGGGGGAGGAACGCTCACTCCGTTTGTACCGTAGGTGAAATTGACGAAGGCCACCCTGGCTCCGCCGATGTCGGTGATGAAGGGGTTGGCCGAGGCCTCGGACAGGCTGTCCCTGTAGATGCCGGTGAAAGGAACTCCCAGGGCCTCATAGCGGTCAATGGACGAGGCCAGTCCGCGGCGTCCTCTGTCGCAGATGTGGTTGTTGGCGCACAGGAAGAGGTCCACTCCGGCGTCAGCGGCCTCCTCTGCCAGGGACTCGGGGGCTGAGAATGAGGGGTATCCTGTGTAGGGAGGGCCTCCCAGGCAGAATTCCATGTTGGCTACGGTGAAGTCCGCCGCGTCAATCATAGGCTGTATGTGGCGGAAATAGGAGGAGTAGTCATAAGAGGCGGACTGGAGGGTGTCGGAGCCGGGTATGAGCGCGGAATGAAGCTGCTGCCTGTGCTGCATGATGTCCCCCAGGAAGAGGACCGACACGGTGTCGACAACGGCCAGCAGTAAGCTCAGGGACGGCATCGGCTACTGCTGCAACAGTTTGACATTCTCGAAGTCCAGGCGGACGGTGAGCCACTTCCGGAGTTTTTCCATATTCTCCTGGGATATGGTGCGTCCGGCCTTCAGTATGATGATGATCTCCTCTGTCCTTCCAAGGGAGTCGGTGCTGATGGAGTATCCGCGTGTGAGAGTGACGTCGGACAGGGACGGGTACTGGGCTATCAGCTCGTTGGTTATCTGCTCGTACGGCAGTTCCTTGGCCTGATATGCCTGAAGTTCTTTCCTCATGTCGGAGATGATCTGCTCGCGCTTCTGTATCTCCTGGTCGCTGCGCTCGTAGATGCTCTGGATGGCCACTCTGTCGGTCATCTCGTTCTGGTCTGTGGCGGCCCTCTGGGTGATGATGAGCTGGTCGTCGGTCAGGCCGAAATCATGGGCGGAGCGGTAAAGGGAGCTGAGCTGGTCTTGTCCCAGGGCCTCTCCGGCAATGAACAGTTCCAGTTTGGGCGGTTTGCTGTGGGAGTAGATGTCGTAGTCGTAGATGTAGCTGCGGGCCATTTCCTTGTTCTCGGCGATGAACTCCTTGGCAGTGTGGTTGAAGTTGTTCTCCCTGATCATGATGACGGCTGAGTAGACGCTGGGCGCAACGATAATTATGGTCAACGCGGCTACCCAGCGGCTGACTCTCTTCTTTCTGGCCGGGTCGGTGAATGTAGCCATGGGAAACTTGAGGTACTTGACCGTCAGGAAAGTGGCTATCGCAATGAAGATACTGTTGATGAAGAACAGGTACATCGCTCCGGCAAAGTATTTCAGGCTTCCCGAGGCCAGACCGAATCCCGCTGTGCAGAGCGGAGGCATGAGCGCTGTGGCTATGGCTACACCTGAGATTACAGTGCCCTTGTCCTTGCGGCTGATCTCTATGATGCCTGCAAAACCTCCGAAAAGTGCTATCAGTACGTCGTATATGGTAGGGTTGGTGCGGGCCAGAAGTTCAGTCGGGTTCTCCAGCTCCAGAGGTGATACCAGGAAGTATATGCTGGAGGCCAGGATACTGATGACTACCATGATAAGCAGGTTCTTGAAAGCCGTCTTTATGAAAGCGGTGTCGTTGGTGCCAAGGCCGTATCCGATGCCGAATATAGGTCCCATCAAGGGAGAAATGAGCATGGCTCCGATGATGACGGGTATGGAGTTGGTATTGAGGCCTACGGACGCTATTACGATGGCGAAGGCCAGGA
>DHCMC07803__coassemble_908_pt1 | contig 22464 bp, 20 predicted proteins | sample DHCMC07803__metabat2_high_PE_031 | metagenome-assembled genome bin DHCMC07803 | reverse complement strand
TGGCGCTTCTCAGGTTGCCATTGCAGCACCACACATCAACATCAATTTCTGTAAGGTGAGCGGAGAAGGTGCGCAAAAACAGCAACAGTAGATTCGCAATGTTATGCTCAAAAAGATTCCAGGCATGGTAACATAAATTTGGTTTTATGGATATTATTCGTACTTTTGTCAACCAAATTGTTAAACCAACTTGTTAGTTAAAATTAATGAAATATGGGAAAAGAGAAGAAAAGTACACGGCAAATGATACTGGAAGCCGCTGATGCAGAGTTTCTTGAGAAAGGATATGACGGCACGACCACGGCAAGCATAGCCGCCAGGGCGAAGGTGACACATGCCATGCTGCATTACTATTTTCAGACGAAGGAGAACCTTTTCGAGATGTTCATCCAGGGGAAAATGGCACTTGTCAAGGAGGCGATATGCCTTCCTGCGAGAGCCGCTGCTCCTGGGAATCTTGAGGATCAGGTCCGCTACATCGTCGGCCACCACATGGATTTCCTCCTCAGGCATCCGGAACTGCCGAAATTCATGCTCCGGGAGATCTGTTTCAACCGTGACAGGATGTCTATGTTCGCGGCTGTCGCACGGCAGGACGGAAACATAATGGATGTGGCGGCGAGCCTTAAAAAGGAGGCGGAGAAAGAAGGTCTAAGCATCGGATTCGACATCCGGACGATCATAATTGAAATGGCCCTGTTCAATATATCGGCATTCATTTCCGCTGACATCCATAGTTCCTGCTTCGGTGTGTCCGATGAGGCCGTCGCGGCCATGATAGAGGAGCGCAAGGCGGAAAATACAGAGCGGATTCTGAAAATGCTGGGAAAATGAAAAAGCTGGTAATTCTCTTAACGGTACTGTCTTCCTGGATGTATGTCTCGGCCGAGGAATATACTCTCGACGGCATCCAGCAGCTGGCCCGTGCCAATTACCCGGCCATCCGCCAGTTCGAACTGATAGACAGGATCGCGGATTTCTCCCTTGCCAATGCCTCTTCCGCATGGGCGCCGCAGATATCCCTGTCCGGACAGGCCACATACCAGAGTGACGTAGTGTCTTTTCCTGAAAGCATGACTGATGTGTTCAGTATTCTCGGAGTGGATATTTCCGGGCTTCACAAAGACCAGTACAAGCTGGCGCTTAACATAGAACAGATATTGTGGGACGGCGGTTACACAAAGTCCAGGAAAGAGGCGGTCCTGGCAGAGAAAGAGGTATCCTCAAAGTCCGTGGAAGTCGAGCTGTACGCACTGGCGGACAAGGTCAATCAGCTGTATTTCGGCATTCTTGTCCTCGATGAGCAGCTCCGTCTCAACGACTTGGCATCAGGCATACTGGAGGATAACCGCAAAATCATCCGGTCCTATATTGACAACGGTCTGGCCAAACCCTCAGATCTGGCCAAGGTCGATGCTGAGCTCATCGCCAACTCACAGCAGAGGACCAGGATCTGCCGTTCGAGGAAAGCCTATATACAGGTGCTGTCAGTCATGACCGGCAGGGAACTTTCGAAAGAGGATACTTTTGTCAGGCCAGAACCGGTACTGTACAGCGGCGGTCCGCAGAGCAATAGACCGGAGCTGCAGCTTTACGATGCGATGGCTGCCTCCATAGAAGCCGACAGGACAGCGGTGAAATCCACGCTCATGCCTAGGTTCAGCCTGTTCGCTCAAGGTTTGTACGGCTATCCTGGTCTGAACATGTTCGAGGATATGATGGAATACAGATGGAGACCGAACTTCTATGTAGGAGTGCGTTTTCAGTGGAATATTTCCGCATTCTACACAAAGAGGAAGACAGAACGCAGACTCGACGCCTCCGTCCGGCAGGTCGAGCTGCAGAGAGAGACCTTTCTGTACGGCAAACGGATTGAGCAGGTCCGCCTGAATGCCGACATTGAGCAGATGCGAGAAATTCTGGAGGACGACGACAGGCTCATCAACATCCGGACATCCATCCGGGAGGCCTCTGAATCCCAGCTGCGGAACGGCACGCTCCTGATCAGCGACCTACTGAAGGACATCAACGACGAACACCGAGCCAGAATCGACAAGTCCATCCACGAACTGGAATACTTGAAAAAATTATACAAAATGAAATATACGTTGAACTACTAACTACTAAAACGGCACGGCAATGAGAAATTTTTTAATGACGGCAATATGCGCTCCCTGCTCCCTGATACTCCTGAATTCCTGCGGACCTTCCGGAATGAGTTCCGATGCCGCCGGCACTTTTGAGGCCGACGAGATAACCGTCTCGTCAGAAGCGACGGGCAAAATAGAATGGCTGGACCTGACCGAGGGACAGCAGCTTCAGGCCGGACAGGCAGTAGGTCAGATAGATACAGTGCAGCTTTTCCTGCAGAAGCAGCAGCTCGAGGAAAGCATCATATCTCTGGAGGGCAGTATGCCCGACATAGACAGACAGACTTCCGCAATGAGAAGCCGGCTGAAACAGCAGCTCAGGGAGAAGGACAGGATAGAGCGGCTGCTCGAGGACGATGCCGCCACCCCGAAGGACCTGGAAGACATTATCTCCGCGATAGAAGTCCTTGAGGGGCAGATAGAGGCGCAGGAGTCTGGCCTCGGCAATACCATTGCATCCCTCGAAGGTCAGATCACCTCCGCCCGCAACCGGATATTGCAGATCGAGGACCAGCTGGCCAAATGCAGGATTGCATCCCCTGTGGAGGGGACGGTACTGGCCCGGTATGCCCATGCCGGAGAGCTCGCAGTCAGCGGCAAACCGCTGTTCAGGGTGGCTGATACCCGTACAATGACCCTCAGGGCGTATTTCTGCCTCTGGCAGCTGAAGGATGTCCGGATAGGACAGAGGGTCAAGGTAATCGCTGACTTCGGAGGGGACAATACGAGGGAATATGAGGGAATGGTGAGCTGGATTTCGGACAAAAGCGAGTTCTCCCCGAAAAGCATCCAGACCAAGGACGAGCGGGAGAATCTGGTCTATGCTGTAAAAATATCGGTCGTAAATGACGGATATCTGAAAATAGGTATGTACGGAGAGGTAATACTATAGTTTATGGCAGAGGTGTCAGTAAGGAATGTCCGTCTGAGTTACGGGAAAATCCAGGCCCTGAAGGATGTAAGCCTCGAGGTGGAGGAAGGCTCGCTCTTCGGAATCATAGGCCCCGACGGAGCCGGGAAGACCTCGCTGTTCCGCATAATGACGACATTGATTGTGCCGGATTCCGGCTCGACTCAGGTGTGCGGATACGATACGGTCAAGGACATGATGGAGATACGCAGGCTGGTCGGATATATGCCCGGGCATTTCTCGCTGTATCAGGATCTGACGGTGGAGGAGAATCTTTCCCTGTTTGCCTCGGTTTTCAACACCACCGTTCAGGAGAATTACAGCCTGGTCGAGGACATATACCGGCAGATAGAGCCGTTCAGGAAAAGACGTGCGGGGAAACTCTCAGGAGGAATGAAGCAGAAACTGGCCCTGTGCTGCGCCATGATACACAGGCCCCGCGTGCTTTTTCTCGATGAGCCTACAACGGGCGTGGACCCCGTCAGCCGCAAGGAGTTCTGGCAGATGCTCTCACGGCTCAGGGCCCAGGGGATGACGATAATAGTGAGCACTCCCTATATGGATGAGGCATCCCTCTGCGACACCGTGTCCCTCATGAAGGACGGCCGCTTCTTCAAGACGGACTCGCCCGGGGCCATAACGGAGAAGTTCGGCAAGCACCTGTTTGAAATAAAGGCGGGCGGCAGCACCGTGAAGGCCCTTGACGGCCTTGCGGCAATCGATGGAGTGCAGGCCTGCTACCCCTTCGGTGACAGGCTGCACATAGTCTCTTCATCCCTGAGCCTTGCCGAACTGTCGGAGAGAGCGGCCTCAGCCGGATACGATATTTCCACCTTAGCCGAATGTACGCCCACCGTGGAAGACTGTTTTATGGATTTTGACAATAATGATTATGAGTGAGATGGCCATACATGCCGAGTCGCTGACAAAGCGGTTCGGAAACTTCACTGCCGTAGACAATATCTCGTTTTCGGTGGAGAAAGGAGAGATCTTCGGATTTCTCGGAGCCAACGGTGCGGGCAAGACTACGGCCATGAGGATGCTCTGCGGACTCAGCCGCCCTACGTCCGGGAAAGCGGTTGTGGCTGGAATTGATATCGTGAAGGATCCCGAGAGAATAAAAAAGCGCATAGGATACATGAGTCAGAGATTCTCCCTTTACGATGACCTTACCGTTTCCGAAAACATGACTCTCTTTGCCGGCATATACGGGATGAGGGAGAAGGACATTGCTGCTAAAAGAACCGCGGTGCTGACAAGGCTGGGGCTGTATGACGAGCGGGACATGCTCGTAGGTTCCCTGCCGCTGGGCTGGAAACAGAAACTGGCCTTTTCCGTATCCATCTTCCACGAACCGGCGATAGTCTTTCTGGATGAGCCGACGGGAGGAGTCGACCCTGTTACCAGAAGACAGTTCTGGAGGCAGATTTACGAGGCCTCGGAGCGCGGCATAACCGTGTTTGTGACCACCCATTATATGGATGAGGCCGAATATTGCCACAGAGTCTCGATAATGGTCGACGGACGCATTGCGGCGATGGGCACCCCTTCGGAACTAAAGGCCTCCCTCGGCGCCGGGACGATGGACGATGTATTTTATATGCTGGCAAGAAATGCGGAACGTATAGGATAGACAGCCATGAGACAGCTTAAGGCATTTGTTAAAAAGGAATTTCTTCACGTGTTCAGGGATACCCGTACCATGCTGATACTGTTCGGGATGCCTGTGGCCCAGATCATTCTGTTCGGCTTCGCCATCTCGACGGAGGTGCGCAATATCGACCTGGCCGTGGTGGTGCCTCAGTCAAGTGAGGTCACGCGCCGGCTGACGGAAAAATTTGACGCCAGCGAATACTTTACGGTGCGGAAGATACTCCGCAGCACGGACGGTATCGAGAGGTATTTCCGGGACGGCAGCATCAGCATGGCCGTAGCCTTCACTCCTGGTTTCGCCGATGAGATGCTGTCGCCCGAAGGAGCCGGCATACAGCTGATAACGGACGGCTCAAACACCAATACCGCCAGAACGGCAGCAGGCTACGCAACGGCCGTCATAAAGGACGCATTGTCCGAAGGGACAGCGGCGGAGGCTGCCGGAATACAGACTGATGTCCGGATGCTGTTCAATCCGCAGATGCGCAGTTCCTACAATTTTGTTCCTGGAGTCATGGGCCTGATTATCATCCTCATCTGCGCCATGATGACATCCATCGCCATAGTCAGGGAGAAGGAGACAGGCACGATGGAGGTGCTGCTGGTCTCCCCGATGAGGCCGCAGATAATCATTCTGTCCAAGATGATGCCATACATGGCCCTGTCCATAGTGAATTACCTGACCATCCTGCTGCTGTCCGTGACATTGCTGGACATCCCTCTTTCCGGGAACTTCTGGAGCCTGACCCTGCTGTCGCTGATTTACATCGTTGTTTCCCTCGCCCTCGGCCTGATGATTTCCACCCGGACCAGGACTCAGCTCGCCGCCATGCTAGGCTCAGGGATGGTGTTGATGATACCGGTAGTATTCCTTTCGGGACTTCTGTTCCCGGTGGAAAGCATGCCGGGGTTCTTCCGGGTGCTGTCCGGGGCTGTTCCGGCCCGTTGGTACATCGAGGGAGTGAAGAAACTCATGATCGAAGGACTGCCCGCCGGCATGGTCGCCAAGGAGTTCGCAATACTCTCGGGCATGGCCGTATTCCTGCTGGCCGTCAGCATCAAAAACTTTAAACTCAGACTGCGATGACACTCGGATACCTGATAAGAAAAGAATTCAAGCAGTTCTTCCGCAATCCCTTCCTGCCGAAACTGGTGATCGCCTTCCCTGTCATGATCATGCTCGTCATTCCGTGGATTGTCAACATGGACATAAAGAATATCAGACTGACAGTAGTGGATAAGGACGGAAGCAGCACCTCCAGGAAGCTGATAAGGACTCTCGGGGCCTCTGAATACTTCATTCTGGAGGATGTCACCGGAAGCTATCCGGAGGCACTCCGACAACTGGAAAAGGGGCGGACCGATGCAGTGGTGGAGATTCCAGGATACTTCGAGCAGGACCTTGTGAGCGAAGGCCGTACCCAGGTGCAGATATCCCTGAATGCTGTCAACCAGATAAAGGGAGCCCTGGGGTCCAACTACCTCAACGCCGTATGCGCGGACTTCTTCGCGGAGAACTTCGCCCCGGTTTCCGTCAGCCCCGTCCCCGCACCCCGGGTCAGCATCAGCGTCCAGAATAAGTTCAACCCGTACATGGACTACAAGAATTTCATGATTCCGGCCTACATGGTCATCGTCATAATTCTTCTCGGAGGCTTTCTTCCGGCCCTGAACATCGTCGGTGAAAAGGAGAAAGGGACCATTGAGCAGATAAACATCACGCCTGTCCGCAAGACATCATTTATTTTCGCAAAGCTGATTCCATATTGGGTTATGGGACTCATAGTGTTGTCCATCTGCATGTTGCTGGCCTGGGCTGTATATGGGTTGTCGCCGCATGGCGGTATTTGGACTGTCTATCTGTTTTCCCTCCTTTTCATATTCGCACTTTCCGGATTTGGTCTAATAGTTTCCAACTATTCTGACACCATGCAGCAGGCAATGTTCGTCATGTTCTTCTTCATATTGGTTTTCATGCTGATGAGCGGACTGCTCACTCCCATATCCTCCATGCCCCGGTGGGCGCAGGTCATCACCTGGCTGAACCCTCCGAGATACTTCATAGAGATGATGAGGGGCGTCTATCTGCAGGGATGCTCTTTAGCAGACCTCGGTCATCAGTTTCTGGCATTGCTGGGGTTTGACATTTTCTTCGGCACATGGGCCGTCATGAGCTACAGGAAGACCCGGTAGTTTATCGGATTTCATTTGCTATATTTGCATTTGTTAACTGACAAATCCGCATGGCATAATATGAGGTTCGTAGACGTGATAATACCGCTGAAGTTCAGGGACTCCGTGACCTATTCGGTTCCGGAGGAGCTGGAGGGGAGCATAGTGCCAGGCAGTCTCGTGAGGGTGACGGTGGTGGGCAGGGCCTACACGGCGGTGGTGCTGAGGGTGAAGGATGAGCCGGAGTTCGACATCTCGAAGATAAAGCCGGTCAAGGAGGCGGTCAATTTTCCTCCGGTGACACAGGCCAATATGGACTTCCTGCGGCAGGTGGCGTCCTACTACATGTGCTCGCTGGGGGAGGCCTTCCGCTTCGCGGCCCCGTCTACGGTCAAGGCTCTCAAGCGGCCGAAACAGCAGGCCGCATCCGGTGATGGCGGGGCAGCTGACGGATCACCTGACAGCGGCGCAGGCATCAGGCCGGCATCCCCGGCAGATATCAGCCGGGCGGAGCTGCCGGTCCTCTCGCCGGAACAGGAAACAGCGGCAGCAGATATCAGAAAGCACTTTGCAGCCGGCCGTAACGTCCTCCTGCACGGAGTCACCGGCTCGGGCAAGACGGAGATCTACATCACACTGGCGGCCGAATGTCTCAAAAAGGGACTGAACGTACTCTACCTCGTCCCGGAGATAGCCGTCAGCCGCCAGATCCAGAGCCGTCTGGCAGGGTATTTCCCCGACCGACTACTGGTATACCACTCCAAGCAGACAGCGGCACATCGGCGAGAAGTCTACAGCAGGGTGGCCTCCGACGCAGAACCGCACATCGTCCTGGGCCTCCGCTCCGCCCTATTCCTGCCCCACAGCCGCCTGGGCCTCATCATAGTGGACGAAGAGCACGACCAGTCCTACAAGCAGACCGACCAGGCTCCACGCTACCACGGCCGGGACACCGCCCTGATGCTGGGCCGGATCCAGGGCTGCCCGGTACTCCTCGGTTCCGCCACCCCCTCCTTCGAGAGCCTGTACAACGTACGCACCGGCAGGCTGGAATACGTCCCCCTCTCCCACCGCTATTTCGAGGGCGGCGGCAGCACCGTCACTATCGTGGACATGCCCCTGCAGAGACGCAGGAATGCCGTGAAAGGGGCATTTTCCCTGACTCTGCTCAAGGCCATAACAGCCCGGCTGGAAAGGCACGAGCAGGTGCTCGTCTTCCGTTCCCGGAGAGCCTACGCCTCGGCCATGGAATGCCCCGACTGCGGCTTCATACCCCGCTGCCCCTCCTGCAACATTCCCATGAGCTACCACAAGTTCAGCCACAGTCTGAGCTGCCACTGGTGCGGACATTCGGAGCCTGCCCCCGCCGCCTGCCCCCAATGCGGGAAGGCTCCGATGAAGTTCTTAGGAGACGGCACCGAGAAGATAGAGGAAGAGCTGCGGACATTCTTCCCAGATGCCCGCATAGAACGCTTCGACGCGGACACCACTAAGGACAAAAAGGAGGAAACAAGGATTCTAAGACAGTTCTCCGAAGGGAAAATAGATATTCTGGTCGGCACCCAGATGATATCCAAGGGGTTCGATTTCAAGCACCTGACCCTGACGGCAGTGCTCAAGGCCGAGGCTGTGACCTCGGTATTCGACTTCCGGGCGGACGAGAGGGCCCTCCAGCTGCTCCTGCAGTTCATGGGCAGGGCAGGCCGCAGGGACACTCCGGGGGAAATGATCATCCAGACCAGCCGGGCGGACCATCCGGTATTCCGTATGCTGCGGCTTCCGGAGAAGGGGAACCTCGAGTCTTTGATGGAGGAAAGGCGGGAATTCGGATATCCTCCTTTCACCAGAATCATCAGGCTGCTGCTCAAATCCCCAGATAAGGAAAAACTGGACAGCCTGGCAAAGGAAGTCTCAGACATTCTGGGGGAAAGCGGCTTCAGGAACATCTGTGGACCAGCCACACCACCGGGTGACAAGAGTTCTGGAGAGTTTCAGCTGCAATTCCTGATAAAGACTGACCGTAACCGGAACTGGGCCAAGGACAAGGACAGACTCTATACACGGCTACGCCGTATACCTTCCTCCGGGATAGCCATAGACGTAGATCCTGTATAAATAATAAAGGACCGGCATCCCCCAAGCACCGGTCCTTTATGAAATTTTCATAGTTCAGCAGTAGGAACTAAATTTTAAATGTTCGTTTAAAACTTATATCTCGTTTAAATCCTAAATTGCTATTTTTTAATTTGTTTTTTACTTCATTAAAGTATAACTTTGCCTCAACTTTAAACGAACATTATTTATTTACCTTCTTTTTTAGCCTTCGATGCGGCCGAAGAAGCGGCTACCTTGGCCTTGGCCAGCAGGGGCGCCCAGTTGTAGTTGCGCCTGAGACCCTGGATGGTCATATAAAGCATCAGAATACATGACACTATGCAGACCAAAGCAAACGCGGCGATATACAGGCATGCCTTCATTATCATCACAGGTGCGTTGGTTCCTGCATCGTAAGATCTTTCGGTATGTCCGTCGCTGTACTTCCTCACTGTCTGGATCCAGCTTATCGAGGCGGCGCTGCCCATCATCATCGCCGACAGGGCGTAAGTAAACTTGCTGATACCCCTCAGAGTGCTGGATTCGGCCCTGGTACGGGTGATGGTGTAACCGTAGGGACGCTCGGCGAAGATATAGACCGGTATCAGGATGATGAAGAATATGTTCCAGGCCCTGACCGCCCGTTTCTCGGCCTTGGCGCTCTTGAGCCACGAACCGTACTCATCCAGTGCCATCTTCTTTATATCCTTGAAATCCATCTTATTGATCCTGTCGAACTCTTTCCTGCACTCCTTTGCATGGGCAAGGGACTCGTCACGCCGCTCCTCTAAGCTTTTCCTGACATCCCTCGACTGAGCGGTATCGGCCCTGGCGGCATATTCGTCAGCAGCCTCCACCGCACTGGCATAATAGGACTTCTGCTCATAAAGAGACAACAGCTTATAATTTTTAGCACTCAGATTAGCATATTTGACAAAACCGGCCGGACTGTAGAGATCTTCGGGAGTAGTATCCCAGTTGAGAACAGTATCAGTTTCCTCCCAGTTCTCGACTGCTGCGACATTCTCCTGCCTGTTCTCCACGCTTTCCTGCTTCTGGTCCACTCTCCAGGAAAGGAAGGCCACCGTAAGTATCACACCGAGTATCACCTGCCACTGGAAGTTCCAGTGCCTTGTGGATGACCAGTCCAGAATCATCTCCAAATCCACAGTGCAGAACTTGAAATACTGGTCGTCCTTGTCCACCAGTGCCTTCTTGGCCATATTCAGCAGTTCCAGCATCCGGGCGGTCTCCTCTGCCGTCTCTGGATATGCGTCATCGATGCCTTTGGCAGTACCGGCCTGGGTTGTCACTGCCTGATAGAGGTAGCCGTAGGCCTCGGCATTGGGGCTGTCGCTCTCCGACAGACGCTTCACTTCATCGATGTCGAACGACAGATAGCCTTCGCGCATCGCTTTCTTCCTGTTCTTGGGAGCATTTTTCTTTTTCCCGTCTTGTTTTTGAGCCATATTCGTAGGGTATTAGGTTTAACGCTTTCAAATATAGCAAAACACAAGACGGCTCACGCGCCATCCTGTCAATATCTCGGGTCACTGGTTAAATACCCGGAAAACAAAGAAATGCCAATACGTAAAATACATGTCAACACGTACATCTCCGTCCTCTGAGCACCCTCTTGCGGTACTGCTGCGGAGACATACCGTGCTTCTTGGAGAAGGCACGCCGGAAAGTGGAAACCGAGTTGAAACCGGACATCTCGGCCAACTGCTCGACCGACCAGTGTCCGGAGGGCTCGGCGAGCAGCCTCTCAGCCTCGGAGATCCGGTGAGAGTTGATGTAGTCGTAGAATGTAGTGCCTACCTCCTGGTTGAGATAGTTGGAGAGCGTAGTCCTGTTGGTTCCCAGTTCGGCCGCCAGCTCCGAGAGGGTAAGACGGGGAGAGCGGATAAAATAACCGTTCGAGGCCAGTTCGCTAAGCTTCCGGGCAAAATTCCACGAAGCGGCCGAGGAAGGCAGCAGATCCGCCCAGATGTCCTGTCCAGTCTGAGGTATGAAAAAATATGTATGGTAGGCCACTATGCCCCAGCTGACGGACAGAGTGATGTAATAGACAGCATCCAGGATATAGTCCAGCCTGGCCGACAGGAAGGTCCACAGCACCAGATTGGGCAGGAAGAGGGCTATGCTCACCCACATCCAGCGGATGTCCATGTGGGTGATGTCCGAGCAGTTGTCCAGAAGCCTGCGCCTGTACTTTATGGTCATCCTCAGCACCACGCACATGCATACTGCTGAGAATACCGAGGCAAAGAGAACCTGCAGGCTGAACATCCAGTCATACGGCCATACTGCGTACAGGATGGTCATGCCGACAAACGGTAATATCAGAAGCAGAAACTTGGGAATAGTTATGCGTCCCGGGGAGATAACCTCGAAGGCATATACCGCATAGAGAGGAACAGCCCAGTTGTCCACCGATAGCAGGACCTTGTAAATATAGTCGTTGGAAGTAACATAAGGAAGAAGATACACGATGTCCTGCCGCATATACGGCCAGGATTATGCCCGTAATCACCCTCAACCGGTTCTTCTTGAACACACCCAGATACAGGGCCGCGGTCAGGGCGAAAAGGCCTGCCGCTATACCTTCTATCAACACCGTCACATATCCGTACATATCGCCTGTCTATTTAAAATCCCTGCCTACCACTACTCTGAGAGCCCTGGGCAGGACCTCCAGATTCATCGGTGTAGTACCCACCACCTCCCCGTCTATCTCCACCCTGTCCGGCCTGCGGGTGATGACCGTAACTCTGGAGGCTGTCTTATGGGTGACCTCTTTTATATTGTAGATTGTACCCTTGAAGAGCTGCTTGAACAGCAGCAGAAACTTGATTTTGGACACCTTGCGGGCGACCATCAGATTGACGAGTCCGTCATCGGCCACAGCATCCGGAACCTGCATCATCCCTCCTCCGCTGTACCTGCCGATACCGAACGCTATGGAGAACATTTTCCCAGTGAAGAAGTTCCTGCCGTCCACCACCACTTTGGCTGGATTGCTCGTACGGCCGACCAAGGCCTTGAAGGCAGCCTTGACGTATGCCATATCGCCCGACTTTCCCTTGTCCTTGGATGCATTGCACCTACTGCATATATTGGCATCCAGCCCTACTCCGGCCACATTCACCATATAGCGGACATTCCTTACACCGGCCTGGGAATACTCCACGCGGGCCACATCCTGCATCACTGTCCGTCCTTCCAGAACTGTTTCTATGGCCTTGCCGTAGTCCTTGGGAATCCTATACATCCTGGTCCAGTCATTGGCCGAACCGGCGGGAAGCACTGCCAGGGTTATCTCACTGACCGGCACCTCCTTCTGATGGAATATGCCGTTGACTATCTCGTGAAGAGTACCGTCGCCTCCTACAGAGATGAAGTTGCGGAAGCCACGCTTGAGGGAATATATAACCAGCTCGACTGCATGATAACGGTGCGTAGTAAACACTTCTTCAAATGGGAATCCCCTATCTTTCAACATATTGGACAGCAGAGGCCATTCCCTTGCGACCCTGCCTCCCCCGGCATTGGGGTTTATTACTGCAATCCAAGAACTGTCATTCATCTGTTTGATAAAAATTTTCGCGAAAATAATATTAATTATCGGTTGGATGAAAAGAATTTCTAATTTTGCAAATTCGCTTAAAAGATTAATATGGGTAAAATAATTGCTATCGCCAAACAGAAAGGAGGTGTCGGGAAGACCACCACTGCCATCAATCTCGCTGCCTCTCTGGCTGTTCTGGAAAAGAAGACACTGCTGATAGATGCAGATCCGCAGGCAAACACCACGTCCGGACTCGACTTCGACCCCGATTCTGACAACGGAAATACTCTGTATGAGGTGCTCATAGGTCAGAAACGGATATCCGAGGTAACACTTGACACAGAGATCAAGGATCTCAAGATAGTTCCGTCCCACATCAACCTGGTGGGTGCCGAGATCGAGCTCATCAACGAAGAGAATAAAGAACTGGCCATGAAACAGGCCATAAGCGAGGTTCTGGACCAGTATGAATACGTCATCATAGACTGTCCTCCGTCCCTGGGCCTGATTACTGTCAACGGACTCACAGCCGCGGACTCAGTAATCATCCCCGTACAGACAGAATTCTTCGCCCTCGAGGGGCTGGGCAAGCTGCTCAACACCATCAAGCTCATCCAGACACAGCTCAACCCCGGCCTGAAGATCGAGGGATTCCTGCTGACGATGTTTGACGGACGTCTCAGGCTGGCCAACCAGGTAGTAGAGGATGTACGGCACCACTTCGGCAATATGGTATTCAACACTGTCATCCAGAGGAACGTCCGCCTGAGCGAAGCGCCATCACACGGCAAGCCGGTGATCCTGTACGATGCCATATCCGCCGGCACCAACAACTACCTCAACCTGGCCAAGGAGATAATCGCTAAAAACTCATAATAAGACATGTCAAATAAAAGAGCAGCACTAGGTAAGGGACTCGGAGCACTGATTTCCGGGCTGGACCAGACAGGAACGGCTCCGGCGGCGGGTACGGCTTCGGTACGGACTCCGGCCGCGGTTCCGGCACTTGCATCCATCAATGAGATACCAGTGGACAAGATTTCAGCCAATCCCTACCAGCCCCGCAGCAATTTCGATGAACAGGCGCTCGCCGAACTGACCGACTCCATCCGCCAACTGGGTATCATCCAGCCCATCACTGTACGTAAGATAGGTCTCCGCTACCAGATTATAAGCGGAGAACGCCGGTTCAAAGCTGCCAAAGCCGCCGGACTGGAGACTATTCCCGCCTATATCAAGGAGACCGATGACCAGGGCATGCTGGAAATGGCCATAGTGGAAAACATCCAGAGGGAGGATCTGGATGCTATAGAAGTGGCGCTCAGCTTCCAAAGACTGATGGACGAATGCCATCTGACGCAGGATTCCATGGCTGACAAGGTAGGCAAGAAACGTGCTACGGTAGCCAACTACCTCCGTCTGCTCAAACTGCCAGCCGAGATTCAGGTATGCATCCGCGACAAGAAGATATCCATGGGGCATGCAAAAGCCATTCTCTCCCTCACCGAGCCGGAAGTACAGCTTGGCCTCTGCGACGAGATTGTCCGCAAAGGGCTCTCTGTCAGAGCTGCCGAAGCAAAAGCCCAGGCCATCCTTAAAAAAGCCGCCGCACCGAACGGAGGGCAGAAAGAGGAGGAGAAACCGATGGCTGAGCTTCCGGACTCCTATTACAGAGTACTGGAAATAGTGGGCAAATATTTTGGGAACAACATAAGTCTCAAGAGGTCAGAGCAAGGTAAAGGCAGCATCACGATCCAGTTCTCATCCGACGCAGAAGTGGAATCATTTTTGAAAGCGATAGAGGGAATTAACTAACAATACAGGTAAAAACAGGTGCGGAAGACAGTACTAATAGCATTGCTGCTCATTCTCCTACCAGCAGGCAGCCTGTCGGCGCAGTTCGCCACAGGAGGACTGGGAGGAGGCTCATCATCCTCAGGCAGCTCATCGTCCTCCGACAGCACCTATCAGTCATACACCCTCAAACGCTATTTCAGTTCCCTGTCCCACAAGGACACTATGTCCATAGGCTGGATGCTGGGCGGCTCTGTGATTCTTCCGGGAACGGCCCAGATATACAACGGAGACTATTGGAAACTGCCGGTCATCTACGGCGGAATAGGCGGAATGCTGGGCGGAGGCTTCTACTACAACTCCCAGTTCAAAAAGACCGGAAGCGATTCGGACCGTATGGCCCGCAACCTGTTCTTTATAGGCGCTGCTGCCTTCTACTGGGGGCATCTGCTGGATGGAGCCGCCAGCTACAAATCATACCGAAGCCATCTGCCTGGCAGGGCCACCATATACTCTGCCCTTCTGCCGGGACTGGGACAGATATACAACAAGGAATACTGGAAGCTGCCCATCTACTACGGCGGTCTGGCGGCCGCAGGTTACTTCTGGTACTACAACGACCTGCAATATAAGCGGTTTCAGGAGAACTACCGTCAGGCCACTACGCCAGGAGGCCATTACGAAGGCAGCCTGTCGGTCGAGAATCTCCAGTACTACAGGGACTACTACCGCCGTTACAGAGACTACTCCATAGTAGCGACAGTGGTAGTATACCTGCTTCAAGTCATAGATGCCGATGTCTTCGCGACCATGAATGAATTCGATGTCAACCAGAACATCAGCATGAACGTAGAGCCGGCCGTCATCGAGCCCCTGAACTACGAGTTTACAACCAATTACGCATCTGTCGTCCCGGCCGGAAGCGCTGTCGGGGTACAGATGAAATTCAAATTCTAATAAAAAGAGTTACGAGATGAAGAGAGTACTGACACTTATCCTATTGTCACTGAGCACACTTTCCCTCGCCGCAGCTGTGCCGGACGGCCCCGAAAAAGACGGCAAGCCTGCCAAGGACAGGCACAAATACACCATAACCCTGGGAGCCAACACCTTATCCAAGAAAAACCTTAAGAAAGAACGGGACTCTCTCCTGCGGGCCAACGCCCTGCTGCAGCTACAGATAGACAGCCTCTACCAGATAAACGAGAGCCTGTCCATGGAAGACGTGCCGGAAGCCGGCAGCAGTGACTCCATTAATCCGGGCTTCATCGAGATGACCGGCCTGAACGAGTTTGCCCCTACAGACACTGTTCCTGTATCCGTAGACTCCCTGCTCAGCCTCTGGTATCAGCGCAGGAACCTCAACCTTATGGAGATGGAGCCCTCGGACATAGACACCATCGTCATGACCTCAGATATTCCCGACTCCGTATACATCGACCGCCTCCAAAAGCTCAATTCCTTCATCTCCGTACCTTACAACAGCATCATCCGCAACCACATCATCTACTACACCCAGAGGATGCCGGACAAGATGGAGCGTATCCTGGGCCTGTCCGCCTACTACATACCCATCTTCGAGGAGATTTTCGACAAGTACGACCTGCCCCTGGAGCTCACCGCCATGGCCGTCATCGAATCCGCCCTCAACGCCAAGGCAGTATCCCGTGCCAGAGCCAAGGGCATGTGGCAGTTCATGTACTCCACCGCACGGCGCTACGGTCTGACCATCAATTCCTACGTCGACGAGCGGTTCGACCCCATAGCCTCGGCGGACGCAGCTGCAAGATACCTGCGGGACTCCTACCTCATCTTCGGTGACTGGAACCTCGCCATAGCCTCCTACAACTGCGGAGCCGGCAACGTCAACAAGGCAATCCGCCGCTCCGGAGGCTCCAAGGACTTCTGGGAGATCTACCCCTTCCTGCCCCGCGAGACCCGCGGCTACGTCCCCTCCTTCTTCGCCGCCCTCTACGCCATGAAGTACTACAAGGAGCACAACCTCACTCCCGACTACATCCCCATGCCGCCGCATACAGACACCCTGAAGATCAACAAGATGCTCCACTTCGAGCAGATCGCCCACTACACCGGCGCCAGCATTGAGGAGCTCCGCACCCACAACCCCCAGTACCTCCACGACATCATCCCCGGCACCGAGAAGGAGTACATCCTGCAGCTCCCCTACCAGTACACCAACTCCTTCATCGACCACGAGGCCGAGATCTACGCCTACAACGACTCGGTGTATTTCAATCCCGCCGCCCTCAAGAAGATCCAGCAGGGAGTCTCTGCCGACGCAGCCCGCATCACTCACCGCGTCAAGAGCGGTGAGACCCTCAGCCATATCGCACTGCGCTACGGAGTATCGGTACGCAATATCCAGAGATGGAACGGCATCGGCACCCGCATCCGCGTAGGCCAGAGGCTGGTCATCTACACCAACAACCGCGGCCCTGCAGCCACGTCCTCCAAGAGCTCCGGCAGCAGCGCCAAGCCCGCCACTTCTGTATCCGACGGATATATAGTGTACACCGTCCGCTCCGGAGACAACCTCTGGGACATCTCCCGCAAGTTCAGCGGCGTGACCATGAACGACCTCATGGAACTCAACGGCCTGAGCAAGAACAGCAAGATCTACCCGGGCAAGAAGCTCCGCATCAAAAAGGCAGAGTAAGCTGGAGCCGTACGCCCAGGTCATCCCCCGACGGGTCGTCGAAATACTTCGTCGCCGAGCATTTCAGGAAAATATTCAGCCATCTGACGGGCCTGTAAGTCACCACGGCATACAGGCCCGTTCCCTTGCCGTAGTATGCCGGCACGGAGAAAGTCCCGGGCGCGTCCCGCTCGTAGCAGTATATCCGAGCATCCCAGTCCTCGGCACAGAAGAGCGTGGCCCGCAGACTCACCCGCCACCTCCCCGAAGGCGAGGTATATCCCCCCTCCTGATAGACCAGTCCTCCGAAAGAGCTCCCGCCGGCACTGCTCCCCTCCAGCCGGGTAGAGGCCGCGAAGCCCGTCTCCCCGCCGAAACTGTACCCCAGGCGCAGCCGGAGCAGACGGGTACCCCTTCCGTCATCATAGGTTCCGCTCACCTTGAGGAACAATGCGTGCGTCCCGGAGACAGTCCACCCGCACTCCACCGCCCCCTTCAGGGAGGAGGAAGGCTCCCGCACCCCGAACCTGGCCCAGGGAAAATGAGTGTATTCCAATGATGCGGCGACCGTCACATCCCGGCAGGGCGACCAGCGGAGGGCCGCCGAGACCCCGTGCTCATTGTTCACATTGCTGCGGCAGTACGCTCCGGCATGGGTGGCGATGTAGCGGGGAGAATAGTAGCGGTAGAGCAGCGAAGCTTCCAGCGAGGAGGACAGCGGGCAGGCGGCTCCCGTGATGCCGGCAAAGGCCCCGCCGAAGTCCAGGGCCGCCTCCCCGAAGACCCGCAGCCCCCTGAGGGAGATGAGCCAGTCCAGGGAGGCATTGCCCCACCACCCGTCATAGCGCAGATGCTCGTTGTAATAGGAGGTGCGGCGGCCGTCCAGACGGTCGTAGCGGTAGACAGCGGCAGTGACTCCGGCCTTCAGCCAGGAGCAGCGCCAGGACACATTGCCACCCAAGACCTCTTCCCTCAGGGCATTCCTGGCCTCCCGGAGAGCGTCCGTATCGTGGATACCGTCCTCCGGCTTGGTGACGAAGTAATCCCCCTCGACCCTCGCATCCTGACCGTTATTGGAATAAAATACAGACGCTTCCACCCCCTCCGGAAAGGCTACTGTCGCACCCGCTCCGTGGAAATAGCGGTTCTCGTCCGAAGAGGTATAGGGGCGCACCCCCGCCTCCCGCCGGACCGCCGCCGAGGGAGAGGACAGGCCGGAGAGGGAGAAGGAGTTCCACAGCACCAGCCCCTGCCCGAAACGGAGGGAATAGTCCCCGACGACGGCCGACACCAGCCTCCAGCGTCCGTCCCGGGAGAGAGGCAGGTCCGCTGCACTGACGTGCACGGAGTAAAAATCCGGGAAGCCCTTCTCCCCCCGGTCGCTCTCCAAAGTCGCGCCGGCGGAGAAATGCTCCCCCAGTTCCATGCGGTACTTGGCATACAGCGGAACCGGCAGTCCATCCGCATCCTCCCCTTCCCTTTCCAGAAGGTATCTGGTCCTTAGGGTCAATCTGCCCGAGAAGCGCAGCGGCATCCTCCCTTCCTCCGGAAGTCCCCCGGCTCCCGTTCCGGCTCCGAAGGTCACGAACGGCAGGATCTCCTCCACCGCGGCGGCGTCGAACCCGTCTACCAGAGCCAGCTCCCCGGCCGAGGCCACCGGTCCGAACTCCCGGCGGTACTCCAGCAGGCTGACCACCATGAACGGAGTCAGCAGAGGGAAGGCCTCCAGAGCCTCCCGGTCCGCTGTGCTGAGATCCAGCGGCCTGCGGGTCAATTCCATAAAATACTCCGCGAGAGCCTCGGGATCCCCTCCTCCGTCCTCGCACTGTGTCTCTATCAGGCGGACTATCCCGCCGGGCAGTTCCTGGGCCTCCAGAGGGCTGCCGGACAGCAACAAAAAAGCCGCCCCGAGAAGGGCGGCCCCTGATTTTATCACTGTCTTCCCTTCGTTTCTCCTGCACAACATGTTTATCTGATTTTAAGGTTGTCGTCTACATGGTCATTCGTCCACTTTGAACTTGTATTTTATCTCCCGCAGTTCTTTGTTGGCCTTCTCTATCTTCGAGGCCAGGTCCTGCTTGAAGGCTACGACTTTCTCCATGACGGCCGGATCGCCGGCGGCCAGGATCTGCGCGGCCAGGATGGCGGCGTTCTTGGCTCCGTCCAGAGCGACTGTCGCCACGGGTATGCCTGAGGGCATCTGCAGGATGGAGAGGATCGAGTCCCAGCCGTCGATGGAGTTGGAGGACTTGATCGGCACTCCTATCACGGGGACGGGAGTGTAAGCGGCGATGACACCCGGGAGATGGGCTGCTCCGCCGGCTCCGGCGATGATGACCTTGATGCCCCGCTCCTTCGCGGCAGTAGCGAACTGCATCACCTGTACGGGGACTCTGTGAGCCGAGAGGGCATTGATTTCAAAGGGTATTTCCATAGAATCGAGGAACTCCGCGGCAGCCTTCATCACCGGCATGTCCGAGGTGCTTCCCATGATGATAGATACGAGTGGTTTCATGTCTTGTTTCAGTTAGATTGTCCGATGGCAAATTTAATCAGAAAAAACGTCATTTCTCCATTTTTTGACGTACTTTTGCATCATGGACAGGATAAAACTTCACGACAAGTATTTCAAGCTTTTCATTCCCAATGAGAAGATAGAGGCGGCCATCCGTCAGACCGCCGGACGCATCAACAACGATTTCCGCGGCTGTACCGAGCCCCCCGTATTCCTGAGCGTGCTCAACGGCTCCTTCATGTTCACCGCCTCGCTCATGAAATACATCGACTTCCAGTGCGAGCTGTCATTCGTCAAGCTCTCCTCCTACTGCGGCACCGCCTCCACCGGCCAGGTCAAGCAGCTCATCGGAGTGTCCGACAGCCTCAGGGGCCGCCGCGTCATCATCGTGGAGGACATCGTGGACTCGGGCAAGACGATTACCGAGATGTACGCCATGCTCAAGGACATGGGCGTGGAGGACATCCGGGTCTGCACCCTCTTCCTCAAGCCTGCCGCCTACAAGGGTAGCGTCAGCATCGACTACCACGCCATGGAGATAGGCAACGAGTTCATAGTCGGCTTCGGCCTGGACTACGATCAGCTCGGACGGCAGTACCCCGACATCTACATCGTCGACTAACCTTTTAACATCAGATACACATCATGAAATACTACATTCTTTTCGGTCCTCCGGGAGCCGGCAAAGGCACCCAGGCCAAACAGATCGTCGAGAAATACCATTATCTTCACCTCTCCACCGGAGACCTCCTGCGTCAGGAGATGGCCGCCGGCACAGAGCTCGGCAAGAAGGCCGCAGAGCTCATCAACCGCGGTGACCTCGTACCCGACGAGGTGGTCGAGGGCATGATCCGCAACAAGATAGCCTCCAACCGGGACGTTGCCGGCTTCCTCTTCGACGGCTTCCCCCGCACCATCGCCCAGGCCGAGGCCCTCGACGCCATGCTCACAGAGTTCGGCGGCAAGGTCGACGCAGTCCTCTCCCTCACCCTCCCCGACGAGCTCGTCTACGAGCGCATCCTGCACCGCGCCCAGATCGAGGGCCGCAAGGACGACACCGACCGCAGCATCATAGAGAACCGCATAGCCACCTACCACGACAAGACCGAGCCCCTGATCACCTACTACAAGGGCCACGGCAACTACCGCGAAATCGAGGGCAACGACACCATAGAGAATGTCTTCGCAGCCCTCTGCGGCATACTCGACGAGTAAACCGGATATATCCGCTTAAGAGACGCAGACCGGCGCGGACCGCTCAACGGGTGCCGCGCCGGTTATATTATTCCACCTTCCAGCCTTCGATACGGCGGGTCGCAGTGGAAAAATTGATTCCTATCTTGAAGATTTTCCGGCCCTTTTCGGCTATAAAAGGCCATTCATACCCCCTGGACACTATCTGATCCAGAGCATTGTCCGGGTCCTTGTCCCGCTTGAGTTCGATAACGTAAACGTATTTCTCTGTCTGTATCAGGATATCGATGCGCCCGTTTGAGGTATGCCGCTCCACCTCCACACGCTGGCCCAGCAGCTTCAGAAAGACATACATAGTGTTCTGCATGTACAGTTCGGCCTTGCCCTGTACCTGGTAGTCGTTGTCGGCCATGAAAGCCTTCAGACGCTGCAGGAACATATCTATGTCACCCTCACGCAGGTCCTTGGCGAAACGGTTCACAGAAAATTCCGACACCTCTTCCTCCTTCGGGATGTACAGCTGCGCCAGGCTCTCCGTGAAGCCGTTCTCCACCTCCTTGTTGGGATAGCCGAGCAGGTACTCGTCGGTATCGCGGAAGTACTCCTTGATAGTCAGATAGCCGGTCTGGTAGAGCAGGGTTACGGGTGAGATATGCTCGGCGTTGGTGCCGGTGAGTATCTGCGGACGGACGTGATCGAGTGTAAGTTCATTTAGACTGAGGTTTTCCCTCATCAGATAAGACACTAAGAACGAAGGGGTAGCCGTTGCATACCAGTACTCACCGAACTCTCTGTCCGCAAGAGCTGTCAACAGACTGTAAGGATTGTACATCCCAGTGCACTCCGAACAGAATCTATAACCGTCATAAAGCTGCTTTAATCTATTATAGCAATCTTCTGTGTCCAGTCCATGCGCTGCTGCCATTTCACAGACTCCTTCGTTCAGATACTCTTTCAGTTCTTTCTCTGATATACCGCATATTGAAGCGTATTTCCGGCTCATCGAGATATCACGCAGGTTATTTAATCCACTGAATATACTCATGTGTCCGATACGGGACACCCCGGTCAGAAATCCGAAGCGGATCTTGTCATCCTGCGTCTTTATGACACTGTAAAATCCCTGCAAGGTGCTGCGGAAATAATCCCGGAGTTCCTTATTTCCAAGATTATCCACTATCGGCTTCTCGTATTCATCCACCAGCACCACCACCTTGCATCCTGTACGACGCGCAGCGCATGTGATTACCTCATCGAAACGGGTCGCAAACGTCTGATACACATTCTTCACGCCATAGAGTGCCTCCCACTCCGCAAGTACTTGAGACAGCTTGTTGTCCAAGTCCTCCCGTGTATTGTATGACGCCCCTCCAAGATCCAGCCTGAGCACAGGATGCACTTTCCACTCCTTCTCCAGTCCCTCAACAGCCAGCCCCCCGAACAATTCCTTTCTCCCCCGGAAATAAGCCTCCATCGTAGACAGCAGCAGACTCTTCCCGAACCTCCGCGGACGGCTCAGGAAATAATACTTTCCCTCATCGGCCAGGCGGAAGACATACTCCGTCTTGTCCACATACACATATCCGCCCGTGCGGATCTCCTCGAATGTCTGTACTCCTATCGGGTATTTCAGCATAAGCGTTCCTCCTCTGATTTGTCAAGGCAAAGTTAATCATTCCGGCGGAAAATAAAAATCCCTCAATGAGTGATGTTTTTCGAAAAAACCGTCACTCATTGAGGGATTATCATTATATT
>DHCMC07803__coassemble_900_pt1 | contig 22775 bp, 18 predicted proteins | sample DHCMC07803__metabat2_high_PE_031 | metagenome-assembled genome bin DHCMC07803 | reverse complement strand
CGCATCTCCCCGCAGAAGGTGCCGCCGAAAGCGGCTTTTCATCGTCACCTTCCGGCACCCGCAGTCATGCGGGCCCGTCCTCAGGCCATTCTGACGGCCTTGTCACCGCATCTCCCCGCAGAAGGTGCCGCCGAAAGCGGCTTTTCATCGTCACCTTCCGGTACCCGCAACTGTGCGGGCCCGTCCGCAGGCCATTCTCACAGACATATCTCCGCGCCCCCTCCGAAAAGGTGCCGACGAAAGTGACGTTTCATCGTCACCTTCCGGTAATCTCTTATGTTGCACGTGATGTGGTGCAGTGTTGGATGACATGGGCTGTGAGCCGGTTTGACGTAGCTCCACAAATACATACATTCGTTTTGTCGACCAAAGTGCAATTCAGGTAAATTTATCCCCGCAGAGAACGCAGACAGGCCGGTAGAAAATCTACCGGCCTGTCTATGCTGTAAGCTGACGTGAGGCTCTGTTAGTACAGATCCTCGGAAGAAACGGTCAGTTTCTTGCGGCCGTGGCGACGGCGTGCTGCGAGTACGCGGCGTCCGTTGGGGGTGGACATGCGCTCGCGGAAGCCGTGTTTGTTACGGCGCTTGCGCTGTGACGGTTGGAAAGTACGTTTCATATTCTAAAATCTATTATTTGTCAGTAAAAGGGAGCGCAAAGTTAGTGCTTTTGCGGGAAAATGCAAATAATCTTTTTACTTTCGAAAAATTCTTCGCTGAAATACCCGGAAATGTCGGTGACAGAGACCGTCTGAGGCTCTATGCGGCACTCCCTGACACAGGCGGCAATCTCTTCGGAGAGGTCCCCGCCCTTGAGGTACAGGATGCCCCTGCGGTACAGATGCCGCACGAGGGGTACGAACCGGCGCAGCTCGGTGACGGCCCGGGACACCACATAGTCGCAGCGGTATTCGGGGCCCAGGTCCTCGGTCCGGCTCCAGACCGGCTTCACATTGTCAAGTCCCAGGGCAGCAGAGACTTCTGTTACCACCTTTATCTTCTTGGCAATCGAGTCGCACAGGGTGAACCGGCACTCCGGCATGGCAATGGCCATCGGGATGCCGGGGAATCCTCCTCCGCAGCCGGCGTCGAAAACAGAGGCGGGCGCAAGTCCGTTTTCCCGGATGTACCGCACCAGTGCCAGCGAGTGCAGTACGTGGTGCAGGTACAGCGAGTCCATGTCCTTGCGCGAGATGACGTTGATCCTGGCGTTCCACTCTGCATACAGCTGTCCGAGGGCGGCCGTCTGCTCCCGTTGCCGTGCGTCCAGTTCCGGAAAGTATTTGAAAACAATCTCTTCGTTCATGCCGCAAAAATATGTAAAATCTGTTACGGGTTCATCATTTTTTCGAGCAGGAGCTTGGCGCGGCGGATGCGGGTACGCACGGTGTTGAGGGGCAGGCCGGTCTCATCGGCGATGTCCTGGTAGGAGAGGTCGTGGAGCAGGCGCAGCTCGGCTATCCGGCGGTAGCGGTCGGGCAGGGCGGCGATGGAGCGGATGAACAGGTCGTAGGACTGGTCGTCTATCATGTGGTCCTCAGGAGAGCTTTCGGTCTCATGGCCTTCTACGACGGGCTCGTCGGCCTCGCCGAGCTTGACGGTGGAGAAGGTGCTGCGGCGGCGGATATGGTCGATGGAGGTGTTGCGGGCGATGGAGAAGAGCCAGGTCCGGAAGAGGTATTCGGGGTTGAAGCTGCCGATGCGCTGGTAGGCCTTTCGCAGGCTCTCCTGGCAGATGTCCTCGGCGTCGGTGGGGTTGGGGCAGATGCTCTGGATGTAGAGGCGCAGCTGGCCGGTGTAGCGGGCGGCCAGGGAGGAGAATGCCTGTGTGTCTCCGGACATGGCCTTGAGGGCCAGGTCGTTGTCCTTGATGTCAGTGTCTTCTGTCATAGCTGTAATCGTTTCAGGTTAATGGGCTTCCAGCCAGTTGGCCCCGCTCCCGCACTCGACGGTCAGCGGTACGGCCAGTTCCACCACGCTCTCCATCTCGCGGCGTACCAGTTCCATGACGGCGGCGGCCTCGTCTGCAGGGGCGTCGAAGACCAGCTCGTCGTGTACCTGGAGTATCATCCGGGTCCGGTAGTCCCCGTCCTTCAGCGCGGCTGCCACCCGGTTCATGGCCATCTTGATGATGTCGGCGGCGCTGCCCTGGATGGGGGCGTTGATGGCGTTGCGCTCGGCAAATCCCCGGACGGTGGCGTTGCGCGAGCCTATGTCCTTGATGTACCTACGCCGGCCGAAGATGGTGGACACATAGCCTTTCTCCCGCGCCTCGGCTTTGGTCCTCTCCATGTAGTCCGCGATGGCGGGATAGTGCCGGAAGTATTCCTCGATGAGTTCCGAGGCCTCCTTGCGCGGAATGTCCAGCCGCTGCGACAGACCGAAGGCCGATATTCCGTAGATGATGCCGAAGTTGGCGGTCTTGGCCCGGCGGCGCTGTTCGGGTGTGACTTCCTCCTCGCTGACCTTGAACACCTTGGCTGCAGTGGCCGTGTGGATGTCGCGTCCGTGCCGGAAGGCGTCGATCATGTCGGCGTCCCCGCTGATGGCGGCCATCAGGCGCAGCTCTATCTGGGAGTAGTCGGCCGAGATGATGACCCGCCCCGGCTCCGAGGGTACGAATGCCTTGCGGATCTCCCGGCCCATCTCGGTGCGTATCGGGATGTTCTGCAGGTTGGGGTGGGTGGAGCTGAGGCGCCCGGTGGCGGTCAGGGCCTGGTTGAATGTGGTATGTACCCTTCCGTCCCGAGGGTCGATAAGGGACGGGAACGGCTCGATGTAGGTGGAGATAATCTTTTTGACAGCCCGGAAACGGAGGATGTCCCCGATGACCGGATGACGATCCTTCAGAGCTGTAAGGGTCTCTTCATCTGTGGAATAGTTGCCTTTCTTGTTCTTGCGGGCCTTCGGGTCCAGCTTCATCTTGTCGAAGAGTACGGCCCCGAGCTGGACAGGGGAGGATACGTTCAGCCCCGGCTCACCGGTTTCTTCGCGTATATGTGCTTCTATTACAGCTAGTTCCTTTCCCAGTTCCTGTCCGTATGCGGCCAGCATGTCCGTGTCGATCCGCACTCCGCAGTACTCCATGTCGGCGAGCACCCGTATGAGCGGCATCTCTATCTCATTGTAAATCTTCTCAATGGAAGGGTCCCGGACAAATTCCTCCAGCAGGGCGTCCCTTAGCGGCAGCATCAGCGAGGCATCCACGGCATCCCTCCGCTGAGCGGCAGCACTGTCCTCAGGTCCAATATCCGAGGGCTGGGAGAAAAGGTCCGCTTCGGCCGCCCCGGTATCGGCAGGTTTACCGTCCAGTGAACGGCACAGCTCCAGGTCCAGTCCCAGATACGACTGCACGAGGATGTCCAGCCGATGCGAGGTCTCCGGATTGACGAGATAGTGCATCAGTTCCAGGTCGGCCAGGGGGCCGTTCAGTTCAATGCCCTCCCGCCTCAGCTCCTGAATGTACCGTTTGAGGCCGTAGCCCGCCTTGACGATGCCGGGGGCTTCGAGTATGCCGCGGGCGGCGGCTGGATCCGCGGTGCTGAATGTCAGCGCTGGAGCATTGTCCCCCTCTCCTGGAACGGAGAGGAAGAGCCGCTGCCGGGAGGGGCTCCCTGCCTCATTGTCCCTCAGTACAATTCCCACCGCTCCGGCCGTCTGCGCCGCTGCCGCCAGCCGCTCCGGGTCGGAGGTCATCTCCATCCGGTGCCGCGGCTGTTCCTTCCGGGCCGGGGACTCCTTGGAGACGGCGGCCGCGGAGGGGAGGAGGGGCAGCAGGGACGGACATTCGTATTTGTTGAACAATGCGGCTGCGGCACTGCCGTCCGTGAGGTCCATCCGCAGGTCCTCCTCGGAACAGGAGGAGACGTCCACATCGGTCTTTATTGTCACCAGGAAGCGGCTCATCTCCAGATGGTCCGCGGCCTCCCGCACAGCTGCGGCCTGCTTCGGGGGCAGCTCGTCCAGATGCTGCAGGATGCCGTCGACCGAGCCGTACCTCCCTACCAGCTTTCTGGCTCCGACCTCGCCTATGCCCCTGACGCCCGGAACATTGTCCGAAGTATCCCCCCAGATGGTGAGGATATCGATGACCTGGTGCGGGTCGCTGATGCCGAATTTGGCGCAGATCTCCTCCTTTCCGACTGTCTCGTCCTCCGCTCCGCTCTTGCCGGGCTTGACCTGAAAGACATGGTCGGAGATGAGCTGGCCGAGGTCCTTGTCGGGGGAGACCATGTACACGTCGCAGTCGGGGGAGCCCCAGCGGCGGGCCATAGAGCCTATCACGTCGTCGGCCTCGTAGCCGGGCACCATCAGGACGGGTATGCCGAGGGCCCTGACTATCTCTGTCAGAGGCTCCAGGGATTCCTTGATGACCTCGGGGGCGGCGCTGCGGGTGGCCTTGTATTCCGGGTAGGCCTCGTGGCGGAAGGTCTTGCACGGGGGGTCGAAGGCGACCGCCAGATGGGTGGGCCTTTCGCGGGCAATCATCTCGAGCAGATAGCGGGTGAACCCGAAGATGACCGAGGTGTCCTCGCCCCGGGAGTTGATCATCGGGCGGCGGATGAAGGCGTAGTACATCCTGAACATCAGGGCGTGGCCGTCTATGAGGAAGAGTCTGTTCATGGCGTGTCCTTAGGCTGAGGTTATTCGTTGTCGGACTCGAACCACTCTACGTAGGAGGTGGCGGTCTCGTGCAGGCGGAGCGAGTGCAGGTGTACTCCGGCGGGCAGCTGGCCGCGGATGATGTCTGCGAAGTGCAGGATCAGGTTCTCGCAGGTGGGCTGGAAAGGCACGGTGATGACTCTCTGATAGGCTGAGGCTATCTCTGCCGCCAGCGGGGCTGACTCCCGCAGGATGAGGGAGTGGTCGAAGACGTCTATGATATGGTCGTTCACGATCCGCTTGAGGTCGGTGAAGTCGATGAGCATGCCGGACTTGGGGGTGCCGTCAGGGTTGGAGGGGGTGCCCTTGACCGTCACGTATAATATATAGGAGTGGCCGTGGATGTGCCTGCATTTTCCGTCATAGCCGGTGAGGGCGTGGGCTCCCTCGAAGCGGAATTCTTTGGTCAGTCTCAGTGTTGGCATAGTATCTGCAAAGTATAAGATAAACTCTCAAAGTTAATAATAATTTTGAAAATACGGCGGCTCTTAAAAATTTGAAGTTTGGCTTTGATTTTAATAACAATTTTCGTAGATTTGTGGGTCAGAATATTTAGAATTTAACAAATACAAAAACACTAACTATGGCACTTGATATTATCAATTACCTTTCCGACAATGCGAAGAGCATGAGAAGGTCCGCCATCCGCGACCTTCTGAACGTGGCCAACAGGCCTGAGATCATATCTTTCGGCGGCGGTTTCCCCAATGCCGTGACTTTCCCTGTGGACGACCTCAAGGAGATCATGAACGAGCTGATGAACGAGAAGCCCGCGCAGATTCTCCAGTACGGCTCGACAGAGGGCAGCGTGGCTCTGAGAAAACAGATCGCTAAGAAGTACGAGAAGGAAGGCGTGAAGGTGGATATCGGCAATATCCTCATCACCACCGCTTCCCAGCAGGCGCTCGATCTGATTTCGAGGATATTCGTCAACCCCGGTGACACTGTGCTCTGCGGTCTGCCCTCGTATTTGGGCGCACTCCAGGCCATCTGGTCTTATCAGGGCCGTCCCGTAGGCATCCGCAACGACGAGGAGGCCGAGGCAGTGGTATCCGCCCTCTGCGCAGTGGGACAGAAGCCCAAGTTCATCTACGCCATACCTGACTTCCAGAACCCTACAGGCGTGACAATGGATGTCAAGAGGCGTCAGGAGATCATCGACGTAGCCCGCAAGCACGACCTGATCATCATCGAGGACAGCCCCTATAAGGAGCTCCGCTATGAGGGTGAGTCATACCCGACCATGTATTCCATGGCTCCCGAGAGAGTGGTGCTGCTCGGCACATTCTCGAAGACATTCGTGCCCGGTTTCCGTCTGGGATGGGTGCTCGCACCGAAGGAGATCATCGACCGTCTCATCGTGGCCAAGCAGTCCGCCGACCTCTGCACACCTATCTTCTGCCAGGAGGTGGCCGCCCGCTACATGGAGAAGGGCTACTATGACAGGAACCTCCAGAAGACCATCGAGCTCTACCGTCACAAGAGAGACCTGATGCACCAGTACCTGACCGAGTATATGCCCGAGGGCGTTACCTGGACCCGTCCTGACGGAGGTCTCTTCCTGCTGCTGACCATGCCCGAGGGTCTGGACGCACGCGACCTGTTCGACATCGCCATCAAGGAGAACGTGGCCTTCGTCATCGGCGAGGTGTTCTTCTGCGACGGCAAGGGCCAGAACACCCTGCGTCTGAACTTCTCCTACGTATCTGACGAGAATATGCTGGAGGGCGTCAGGAGGCTGGCCAACGCCATCAGGAAGCTGATGGAGGGCAATAAATAATTCTGTCCTCTACAGAAGGTGAAAGAAGCCGTGATTGAGATGATCAGTCACGGCTTCTGTTATAGTCTGCTGCCTAGAATCTGTTCGGCGAGGGCCAGGTCCTCCGGAGTGTCAATGGAAACGCGCATTCCTGATGTTTCTACAACCTTTATCCGGCGGCCGTGCTCCAGAAAGCGGAGGCACTCTATCTTCTCGGCGGCCTCCAGTTCTCCCATCGGCCAGGAGGAGAACATCTCCAGGGCCTGCCGGCGGAAAGCGTATATGCCTATGTGGCGCCACCAGCGGGCGCTGGTGCTGGGGTCGCGGAGGTAGGGCAGGGGGGTACGGGAGAAATAGAGGGCGTATCCGTCAATGTCGGTGATGACCTTAACGTTGTTCGGATTGTGGATTTCTTCCTGAGAGGTCATTTCTTCCTTGAGGGTGGACAGGTCTACGCTCTCTCCGTCCTTTTCATAGAACGGTCTGAGCACCTGCTCGATAACCTCTCTTCGGGTGAACGGCTCGTCACCCTGGATGTTGACCACTATATCGCATTCGATATCCTGCACGGCCTCGGCTATCCGGTCGCTGCCGGTCTCATGCTCCCTGCTGCTCATGATGCAGGGGATGCCGGCGGCTGTGACAGTATCCTTTATGCGCTCGTCGTCAGTGACTGCGTACACCTTGTCGAACAGTCCCATTCCTGCTGCCGCCTCGCAGGTGCGGACTATGACGGGCTTTCCTCCCAGGAGAGCCAGCATTTTGCCCGGGAAACGCGACGAGGCGTACCGGGCCGGAATCATAGCTATGGTCCTAAAGCATTTCATGGCTCAAATTTATGCATAATTCTTACAATTTTGTTAAATTTGTACATTGTTGATAAAATCTTGACCTATGCTGGCAACACTTATCATACTGGGACTATCGGTAGTATTCTTTGTATGGGGAAAAGTCCGTTCGGACATAGTGGCCCTGTGCGCTCTCATCGCTTTGTTGATCTTTCAGATACTTACGCCGGCTGAGGCACTTTCCGGATTTTCCAATTCGGTGGTGATCATGATGGCCGGCCTGTTCATCGTGGGCGGCGCCATCTTCCAGACCGGACTGGCCAAGATGATAAGTTCCAGGATTCTGAAGCTGGCCGGCAAGAGCGAGACCCGGCTGTTCCTGCTGGTCATGCTCGTAACCTCGGCCATAGGAGCTTTCGTGAGCAATACGGGTACGGTCGCTCTGATGCTGCCGATAGTGGTGAGCCTGGCTGCCGGCGCCGGAGTTAATTCGGGCCGGCTGCTCATGCCCCTGGCTTTTGCCAGCAGTATGGGAGGAATGATGACCCTGATCGGTACTCCCCCGAACCTTATCATCCAGGACACTCTCACCGCAGCCGGATATGAGCCGCTCGGGTTCTTCTCCTTCCTGCCGGTGGGCCTGGTGTGCGTGGCTGTCGGGGTGCTGGTGCTGCTGCCGCTGACCAAGATTTTCCTGTCAGAAAAAGGAAAGAAGGACGACCGGGCCGTCTCGGGCAAGTCCCTCAGCCAGCTGGTCAAGGAGTACAGTCTGGCGGACAATCTCTTCCGCCTCAAGGCCACGGCCCTTTCTCAGGTGGAGGGCAAGACTGTGGTGGACCTGGACCTGCGCAACCGCTACGGCCTCAATCTGATGGAGGTGCGCCGCGGGGAGGGCTCCCAGCACCGTTTCCTCAAGACCGTGACGCAGAAACTGGCCTCCTCGGACACTGTCTTTCAGTATGGCGACGTGCTGTATGTCTCCGGCAAGGTGGAGGACGTGACCCGTTTCGCGGCCGACTATGTCCTCGAGATGATGGATGATCACTCGATGGAGACTGCTCCGGGCTCAGGCAGCGCCGGTACGATGGACTTCTACGATATCGGTATAGCGGAGATCGTGCTTATGCCTTCCTCCAGTATAGTTGGCCGGACGGTCAAGGATGCGGGCTTCAGGGACAAGTTCAATGTCAATGTCCTGGGTATCCGGCGCAAGAAGGAATATATCCTGCATGACCTGGGGCGGGAAAAGCTCCACGGGGGGGACGTACTGCTGGTGCAGGGCGCCTGGGGGGATATCGGAAGGCTCAGCCGCGAGGATGCCGACTGGGTGGTGCTCGGGCAGCCGATGGAGCAGGCGGCCAAGGTCACGCTGGATTACAAGGCTCCGGTGGCCGGTCTGATAATGGTGCTGATGATCGCCATGATGGTATTTGACTTCATCAAGGTGGAACCGGTGACTGCCGTGCTTATAGCCGCGGTGCTGATGATTCTGACGGGCTGCTTCCGCAGTGTGGAGGCGGCCTATAAGACTATCAACTGGGAGACGGTGGTGCTGTTCGCCGGTATGATGCCGATGTCCCTGGCTCTGGAGAAGACGGGCGTCTCGGCCATGATATCCGGCGCTCTTGTCGGCGGACTCGGGTCCAATCCTTACGTCCTGATGGCCGGAATATACTTTACTACCTCCCTGATGACCATGTTCATAAGCAATACGGTGACGGCCGTGCTGATGGCGCCTATCGCCCTGACATGCGCCATGCAGGTGGGCATAAGTCCTGTACCCCTGCTCTTCGGAGTGACCGTAGCCGCCAGCATGTGCTTCGCCTCGCCTTTCTCCACCCCGCCCAACGCGCTGGTGATGCCCGCAGGCCAATATACATTCATGGATTACATTAAGGTCGGACTGCCCCTCCAGATCATCATGGGCATCGTCATGGTCTTCGTCCTGCCGCTCCTTTTCCCGTTCTGACCGGTAGGTCCTGCTACCTCCCCTCGGTAACAATCGAAAACAAAAAACAGACATCCACTTAGCAATGGATGTCTGTCTTAATTTGTGCGGGCGGGGGGACTCGAACCCCCACGCCTTGCGGCACCAGATCCTAAGTCTGGCTTGGCTACCAATTACAACACGCCCGCAGTTTTTCGGACTGCGGGCGCAAAGATAGCATTTTTCTTTAAATTACCATCGGTCTGTGTCGGCGTCTATCTGCTTGAGAAGTTCGCGGACGGCTACTTCCAGCTGCTCGTCACGGCCGTTGACAGCGTCCTCGGGCTTGTTGCGTACGAGGAAATCAGGCTCGAGCTGAGTGTTCTCCAGGTAGTTGCCTTCCTTGGTGCGGTAGCCTACGACAGGAATACCGAAGACGATCGTAGGATCCTGGAGGGTTTCCCAGTTCACCGAGGTCATGGTGCCGGGTACCGGCATACCGACTACTGAGCCTAGACCCTGATGCTGATATACCCAAGGAGTTCCGTGTGCGTTGGAGTAGCATGCCTCGCATACGACCATGATGGAGTGCTTGTTGTAGCGGCGGGAGGGCATGTCGCAGACGATGGTGCCCTGGATAACCTGCTCCAGGTATTTCTCTCCGCTGAACAGAATCTCCACATCCTCGTGCAGGCGGCCTCCACCGTTGTAGCGGATGTCGATGACGATACCGTCGCGCAGATTGTATCTACCGAGGACATCGGCGTAGACATCGCGGTAGCTGCCGTCATTCATCGAGCGGATATGCACATAGCCAAGTCTGCCGCCGGAGAGGCTGTCCACTACTTCAGCATTGTGCCTGATCCACCTCTGATAGAGCAGTTCCTTCTGGGCACTGCTGGAGATGGGCTTGGATACTTCCTCCCAGCGCTCGCCGGAGGCGGGGTCGTAGAACGAGAAGAGCATGTGCTCACCCTGTCTGCCGTTGATCAGAGGAAACCAGTCCTCACCGGCGAGAATAGCTTCACCGTCAATCTTCTCGAGGATCACTCCGTCGTGAACCTTGGAGCTCAGGATGTCGAAGGAACCGTTTTTGAGCACTTCGTCCACCTTGAGGCCGTCACCGGTGTAGCTGAGATCGAAGAGCAGACCCAGTTCAGGGGTTACTTTCTCGGCGCGGGTGCCGCCGTAGCGTCCGCCGGTGTGGGAAACATTGAGCTCGCCGAGGATCTCGGAGAGCATCTCGGTGAAGTCGTAGTTGTTGTTGATGTGGGGCAGGAATGCCTCATACTCCTTCTGCAGCTGAGGCAGGTCCACTCCATGATAAGTGTCGGTGTAGAACTTGCGTTCTTCCTGCTTGAAGACGTGGTCGAACATGTAGGCCCTTTCGGCTGCGCGGTCGAGCTCCATCGTCATGTTGAAGTTGATGGGCTTGACCTGCTTGCTGCTGAGGGTCAGGATCTGGGGACGGCGTCCGAGGATATAGAGGGTCTTCTCGTCCTTGCCCCAGGCCAGGGAGCCTGCAGAGATACCCTTCTTCAGCATGGAAATATTGCCGCTGCGGGTCTCGAGTTCCCAGAGGTCAAATCCTTTCTCGAATGCGCTGAGGAAGTAAAGTGTCTCACCGTCAGAGGTCATAGCTGCCGAGCCAAGTCTTGAGGACATGGGGGTCAGGCGTATTACGCGGTCCTCTAGGCCGTCCAGCTCCACTGTAATATCCTTGGAGTCAGCGGGTCCGGCTTCCTCGGCAGTGTTCTTTTTGCCTTTTTTGCCTTTGGAGTCCTTAGCGGCTTTCTCAGCCTCAGCTGCCTCTTTCTCAGCAGCTTCTTTCTTTTCTTTATAGAGGGCGTATTCCTCCTCGCTCATGCAGAATTCTTCGTATGCCTGGCGGTTCATGAACGCGATGTACACGTCGTTCTGGCTGCCCCATGATGCGTGAGAGCGCATTCCGAGACGGTCGGAGATGAAGATTACCGCATTGCCGTTCATCACCCACTGGGGAGAGCCGTCAATGTAGCCGCTGTTGGTGATGTTGTGGATCTTCATGTCGCCGGAGGCTGATACGATGCCTATGTCGTCGTAGGGGTAATGGCGGTTGGTGGTGAAGGTAAGGGTAAACCACTTGCTGTCAGGGGACCAGTCATACTCGAACTCTCCGTAGTTCTGGGTACCGTCGGTAATTTGGCGTACCTGACCGGACTCGAGGTTGAGGACCTTGAGGATATGGCGGTCCTCTATGAAGGCTACTTCCTTGCCGTCAGGGGAGAATGCGGGCCAGCTGCGCTCGACACTCTCGTCCTGGAAGAGAGGCTCCTCGTTGATGAGGGTGGCGTAAGCGAAATGCAGATCGTCCTCTCTGCCGAGGGTGGCTTTGTAGAGGTTCCAGCGTCCGGTGCGCTCGGAGGCGTAGATGATGGCGCTGCCATCGGGTGCTACCGTGATGCCCTGCTCGGCGGCTGCAGTCCTGGTAATCTGTCTGGTGGTGCTGAATTCGCCGGTGGTGGCGAATACCTCGCCGCGGCTGGAGAGGATGATTTCCTCGCCGTCATCCGATATGGCTATCTCGGTGGCACTGGTCTGGCGGAGTTCCTCGGGGTGGTTGGCATTGTCATTGAGGATGCTGATATTGACTTTCGAGGGTTGTCCGCCGGGAGTCAGGGTGTAGATCTCACCGTGGAATCCGAAGCAGAGGGTACCGTTGTCGGCGCGGCTTAGGAAGCGGACGGGGTGTTTGGTGAAAGAGGTCAGGGCTACGGCATGCTCGGCGTCATCTACAGAGGCCTCATAGACATTGAATGAACCTCCGTCGCGCTCGCTCAGGAAGACCATCTTGCCGTCACCGGAGAAAATAGGGTCGCGGTCTTCTCCGGGGTTAGTGGTCACCTGGGTGTGGGTGCCGTCAGCGGCATTGTAGTAGAAAATGTTGCGGGCAATGGACGAGGTGTGGTGCTTGCGCCAGATGTTCTCGCTGCCCTTGCGGTCGTAGTAGAGGAAGGACTTTCCGTCGGTGTCAAAGCTGATGCCGTAGGCGGGAGTGGCGATTACCTGCTCGGGACGTCCACCTGTAGTCTTGACGCGGTAGAGCTCCTCGGACCAGGTGCCGCCGCTCCAGGTGATGCTGGATGCAGGGTCCTGGATGGATGCTGCGAAATAGATGTACTGGTCGTCAGGAGAGAATGTCAGAAGGGTCTCCTGCCCTGAGTGGGTGGTAAGGCGGGTGGCTTTGCCTCCGTCAACACTTACGGTGTAGATGTCCAGTCCGCCCAGGCGGTCGGATACAAAGGCGACTGTCTTGCCGTCATTGGACCATACGGGCTGGGATTCAAAGGCATCGGTAGATGTCAGTCGGACGGCTTCGCCTCCAGCTACGGGCACATAGTAGATATCGCCCTGATAGGAGAATGCAATCTTGCTGCCGTCAGGAGAGATTTTTGGATATCTCATCCACAGGGGGGTGTCATCGGCGGACGCGGCTGCATGGAGCTGTACTGCGGCTGACAGAGCCAGCGCGGCCGATGCGATCAGACAGAATATTCTTTTCATACGCTGTTGGTGTTTGTTGAGGTTTGGATTATTGGTTGAACGGTAATTTGCGGAATGTGACGGTGGCCCAGCGCTCCAGGCTGTCCGAGCCTAGGGGCTCCAGCCCCTGACGGACGGCCTCCGCTTCTATCATGGCGCAGTCCTCCTCATAGAACCCGCTGGTTATCAGCAGTGCCCCGGGCTTCATGCCCCGGGCGTAGGTGGAGAGGTCCTCGAGGATGATGTTGCGGTTGATATTGGCCAGGATCAGGTCGTATTTGCCTGCCTGGATGAGGGATGCGTCCCCGCAGAGGGTGTGGATGCGGTCGCCGGTGCGGTTGCGGCGGGCATTTTCCCTTGCCGAGCGCACTGCCGTGGGGTCGATGTCGATGGCATGTACGGGGACGGCCGCCTTCATCTTGGCTGCCAGAATGGAGAGGATGCCGGTGCCGCAGCCCATGTCGAGGACCTGCAGCCCGCGGATGTCCTTCTCGTGGGCGAGCATCGACTTGATGATGAGGGTAGTGGTCTGGTGATGTCCGGTACCGAAGGCCATCTTGGGGTCGATGACTATGGTGTACTTGGTGCGCGGCAGGCCCTTGTGGAAGGATGCCTTGACCGTGCAGCGGCCGTCGATGACCACCGGCTCGAAGGAGGACTCCCAGAGGGCGTTCCAGTTCTGCTCAGGTATCAGGGCCAAAGAATACCTCACCTTGAAGTCGGTCTGAGGTATGAGGCTCAGGACGGTCTTCAGGTGAGGTTCCTTAAATTGCTCCCTGGGAATATAGGCTTTCAGGTAAGGCTCTTCGGTGAGGTAGCTCTCGAAGCCGAGGTCTGATATCTCGGCGGTCACTATCTCGGCGTAGTCATCCTGAAAGGGAGTGATCTCGATCGATACTTCGATATATTCCATAGGCGTACCGGGCTGCTTAGTAGCTCTGTGCGATGGCGATGAAGTCATCCGCCTTGAGGGATGCGCCTCCGATCAGGCCGCCGTCGATGTCCTTCTGGGCGAAGAGCTCGCGGGCGTTGGAGGGCTTGCAGCTGCCTCCGTAGAGGATCGAAATCTCCTCGGAGAGGGCTCCGTACTTCTCTGCCAGGGTCTTGCGGATGAATGCGTGAATCTCCTGGGCCTGGTCCGATGTGGCGGTCTTGCCGGTGCCGATGGCCCATACGGGCTCGTAGGCGATGACCACCTGTGCGAGCTGTTCGGGGCTGAGGTTGAAGATGACCTCGCGGATCTGCGCTCCGACTACCTCGAAATGCCTGCCTGCCTCGCGCTCCTCGAGCTTTTCACCTACGCAGAATATGGGTTTCAGGCCGTTGGCAAGGGCGAGGGCCATCTTGTCGTTGAGGGTGGCGGAGGTCTCGTGGTAGTACTCCCTGCGCTCCGAGTGGCCGAGGATCACATACTTGCATCCTGCAGAGGCGAGCATGGCCGCCGATACCTCTCCGGTGTATGCGCCCTTGTCCTTGTCCGCGCAGTTCTGGGCCGAGAGGGCGGCTGCGGTGCCCTTGATGATGCCGTTTACTCGGTCGAGATGGGTGAACGGGGGGGCGAGTATGAGCTGTACGTCCGAAGGGACTTCATTGATTCTGTCTGCGATGTTCTTTGCAAGTGCGGCTCCCTCTTCGATGAGGGTGTTCATTTTCCAGTTGCCGGCTACGATTTTCTGTCTCATATCTTAGCGTCTTAAATTTGTTATAGAATAGGCAAATATAGTTCATTCTTTTGTAAAATTGAGGATTTTATTTACTTTTGCGGACTTTTACAATTTTGAAAAATAATATACAATCGATATGGAAGTAAAAGAATTAGTAAATGACGGACTGACGATAAGACTGTCATTCCATTTTGTCAAGGACGACTACGCAGAAAGCAGGAAGAAAATTCTCAACAGGTTCCGCCGCAATGCGGAGATCCGCGGATTCAGAAAGGGCATGGCTCCCATGTCCCTGATAGAGAGGATACATGGCGGACAGGCTCTGGTTGAGGCTATCAATGAGTTGATTTCCAACAGTCTCAATAACTACATCGAAGAACATAAGCTCACGGTCATCGGCGAGCCCCTTCCCGTGGAGGACGCCGAGGGCAAGAACGATTTCGACGGCGGTGAGGAGTTTGACTTCACCTTCGATATCGCCCTGGCCCCGAAGTTTGAGATCAGCCTGAGCACAGAGGACCACATACCTTATTATAATGTTACTCTGACCGACGCCGAGAAGGAGGAGTACAAGAAGAACATCTACAAGCAGTACGCCCGTCTGGAGAACTGCGACGAGGTGAAGGACGGAGATTTCGTTGTAGCCGACATGGTGCAGGGCGAGAAGAAGGTGGATGCCTCCTATATCGCCATGAACGTGCTGCACGAGGAGGCCAAGGCTCTCTTTCTGGGCAAGAAGGCCGGGGATGAGATGGATGTGAATGTGGTCGAGACCTTCCCCAACGAGGCCGACCGCGCAGCCATGCTCCGCGTGAAGAAAGAGGAGCTCGCAGGTATGGAGCCTGTATGGCACCTGACTGTTAAGGAGGTGAAGAACTATGTGGACGCAGTGCCCGGCAAGGAGCTGTACGACACCCTCTTCGGTCCCGACAAGGTGCATGATGAGGCTGAGTTTGACGCAGCCCTGACCGAGAAGATGACCGAGGAGCTCAGGCAGGAGAGCGATTACCGCTTCATGCTCGACGCCCGCGAGTACCTGATGAACAAGGCGGACATCAAGGTGTCCGAGGACTTCCTCAAGAGGTGGCTGTATCAGGTCAATGAGGGCAAGTTCTCCAAGGAGGACATCGACAAGGACTTTCCCGCCTTCATCAAGGATTTCAAGTGGCAGACCGTCGAGGGACGCATCATGAGCGACAACAAGCTCGAGGTGACCAAGGAGGATCTGAACGCAGAGGCCCTGAAGCTGGCCCGCTACCAGTTCGCAATGTACGGCCTGAACAACGTGCCCGAGGAGCATCTGAAGGGCTACGCCGCCAATATTCTGGCCGATGACAAGCAGGGCCGCCGCATCGCCGAGAAGGCCCAGGAGAACGTCGTGCTGGCATTTGTCCGCAAGACCGTCACCATAGACAACAAGGAGATCAGCTCCGCCGACCTCCGCAAGATGAACGAGTAATCCTGCGGCATGGCATCTTCAGAATTTGAAAAATACGCAGTAAAGCACCTTGGTATGAGCTCAGCCCGTCTGAGCTCATATTCCAATGTGTGCTCCGGTTACATCAACCCCACCATCATTGAGGAGCGCCAGCTCAATGTCGCCCAGATGGACGTGTTCTCCCGCCTGATGATGGACCGTATCATCTTCCTCGGGGTGGGTATTGACAACGACGTGGCCAACATCATCCAGGCCCAGCTCCTGTTTCTGGAGTCCACCGACTCTTCAGCCGACATCCAGATCTACATCAACTCTCCCGGTGGAATGGTCTATGCCGGCCTCGGTATCTATGACACCATGCAGCTAGTCGGCCCTGACGTGGCAACCATCTGTACTGGCATGGCCGCTTCGATGGCCGCTGTACTGCTGACGGCAGGTGCCCACGGCAAGCGTTCCGTGCTGCCCCATTCCCGGGTGCTGATCCACCAGCCCATGGGCGGGGCCGAGGGACAGGCCTCCGACATTGAGATAGCCGCCGCCGAGATAAAGAAACTCAAGGGCGAGCTCTATGACATTATTTCCAGACACTCCGGACAGAGCATAGAGAAGATTACCAAGGATGCCGACCGTGACTACTGGATGACGGCTTCCGAGGCTGTTGCCTACGGTATGGCAGACAACATTCTTTCCCGTCCTGCAAAATAACGATAAATGAGCGATAAGAAGAAAGTAGACAGGTGTGTCTTCTGCGGGCGTACCTCCAATGAGGTGGAAATGCTGCTGCAGGGAGGCGGAAGTTCCATCTGTGTGGACTGCGCCATCAAGGTGTCGGAGTATGTGCGTTCCATCTTCGGGGACGAGATATTCGCCGACCCTGCTTCCGGAAATGCGCTGCATGAGCCGGGCAAGGCCCCTTCGTGCGAGGCTCTGGAGGTGACTCCGCGTCAGATTACCGCATTCCTGGACCAGTATGTGATAGGGCAGGGGGATGCGAAGAAGTCATTGGCGGTAGCAGTTTACAACCATTACAAGCGTATCAACGAGGCGTTTGCCCGTAAGGCTGCGGAGGCCTCGGCTTCCGGCAAAGCCAAGGGACGCGGCAAAAGCGAGGCCGATAAGGTGCTCGATGCCGAGAAAGCGGCTCTTGAGAACCTGGAGTTGGAGAAGTCCAATATCCTGCTGGTAGGTCCTACCGGTACAGGAAAGACTCTGTTGGCCAGGACTATTGCCCGGATGCTCAATGTGCCTTTCGCTATAGTCGACGCCACCGTGCTTACGGAGGCCGGCTATGTGGGCGAGGATGTCGAGAGCATCCTCTCGCGCCTCCTGCAGGCTGCCGATTACGATGTGGCCAGGGCCGAGAGGGGCATTGTCTTCATCGATGAGATAGACAAGATCGCCCGCAAGAGCGACAACCCTTCCATTACCCGTGACGTGTCCGGAGAAGGAGTGCAGCAGGCCATGCTGAAACTTCTGGAGGGCAGCATCGTCAACGTGCCCCCTGCTGGAGGCCGCAAGCATCCGGAGCAGAAGATGATACCGGTCAACACGACCAACATCCTCTTTATCTGCGGAGGTGCTTTCGAGGGAATAGAGAAGAAGATTGCCCAGCGCCTGAATACCCGCGTGGTAGGCTACGGAGCCCAGGAGAAGAAGAGCCATATTGACCGTGACAACCTCCTGCGCTACATTGCGCCCCAGGACCTGCGGGCCTATGGCCTGATACCCGAGATAGTGGGCCGTCTGCCCATTGTGACCTACCTCGACCCCCTGGACCGCGACGCCCTCCGCCGTATTCTCACCGAGCCGAAGAACGCCCTGGTGCGCCAGTACGTGCACCTCTTCGAGCTGGACGGAGTGAAGCTCACCATCGAGCCAGCCGTCCTGGACCTTATCGTAGACACCGCCCTGAAGTACAAACTCGGTGCCCGCGGTCTCCGCTCCATCTGCGAGGCCATCATGATGGACCCGATGTACGACCTCCCAGGCAGCGGCCGCAAGACCTTCAAAATCACCGAAGACTACGCCCGCGAGCGGATCGACCGTTTTGCCGGGACACTGCAGTAGGCTGGGTGGTTGCGGTCTTTGGAACTATTGGGTTCTTATATTTTACCGCAACGGCAGCGTTTCCCGCGATTCGGTGCCGTTGCGGTTGTTCGTCTACTGCGTTTTGTCTCTGGGTGCTGTCGGGTCGGGTGATTTTGGGCGAGGCTGAGTGCTTTCGGGTGAGAGCGGGTGAGACCGTGCGGGATCGTGCGGGATTGTGCGGGACCGAGTGAAACCGTGCCGGACCGAGTGAACTAAATTGAATCGTTCGCACGGGGTCTTTGTGTAAAGACTGGATAATCAGGGATTTACGAAACATGCTTGTGCTTTGGTCCGGTTTCAAAACGGATGAAAGCACCATGCCGTTTGGCTAAGTGCTGATTGTCAATTAGTTGCGGATTCGGGGTGTGCGGGCATTTCCAGAAAGACGCAGGGCAGACCGGTGAGACTGGATACGTGTCAGTTACAGGATGGTGATGCTGACCCGCTTTCCGAGGCCCTGAAAGATTTTGAAGAGGGTGGACAGCTGTACGTCTGTCTTGCCGTTTTCGATGCGCGAGATGTAGGACTTTTTCGTACCTATCCTGGCAGCGAGCTGTTCCTGGGTCAGTCCGGCATTGAGGCGTTCCTGTTTCAGACGCTCGGCGAGAATGAATGCTTCGGCGTCGCGGTCGAAGGCGTCGCGTCCGGGGGTTCCTTTCTTCCCATACTGGATGTCAAGTATCTCTTCGTAGTCATCCCCGGAGTTTAGTATTGCGTTGTTCTTTTCTTCAGTAGTCATATTCATATGCCTTTAGATTCAAAATATTCCATCATTATGCCTCTTGCCTTTCTGATTTCCGCGGAGGGCGTTTTTTGCGTCTTTTTCTGGAAGCCATGGAACAGCACGACTACGTACCCTTCATCAAGGCAGCAGAAGATCCGGTATATGTTGCCCTCGCACAATACTCTGATCTCATAAAGTCCGGAGACATTGGAAATTTTCCTGAAGTATACTGCAGGAATGCGTTTCGAGCACCTTACCAATTCTATAACTTGATCGATCTTCTTCCTTACCGTATCTGTTTGAGCTATATAGAACTCTTTATAGTAAGACTTGAACACCTTTATTCTTCTGACAGCCTCCATTCAATATTTCACTTTGCAAAGTTAATCAATCCGTTAACAATGCCAAAATTTTCTTCCGGCCCAGCTAAGGTACGGAGGTTATTTCCGGCTGGAGGAGAAATCAAAAAACTTGTGCGGATTTATGCGTTTTTAAATATTTGAGGTGCAGCGTGTGGGTGTTGCCGCCTCTTCCGTACGCTAATTGCCGGGTTGCATTCAGAGTGGAGCGAGCAGCATGTTGTGCCGGATGTTCCCACTATAGCGGCGGCGGGGTTTCGCGTGTTTTGTTGCCGGTGTGGCGGGTTCCCGGGAGTAGTACGGTTTTGTGATTGCGTATGTGATTATCCTTGTGCTCGTGGGCTGCCGCTTTTACAGTGTCCAGCATGTGGGGAAAATGTATTTTCCTTGTTATCAAGTACATACGTTTTGAAGATTTGCTGGACTACGTGCATTTTGTTACAAAACCGCTATTTTACCGTCATTTTTCTCGGGTCCAGCAGAGCTCTCTTTTTAAAGTGCCTGAAAACTAAATATTTCTGTATGCCTTTTCTGCTGGACCTCTCCTGAAGGAAGGAGTTTCTCATGATGAAGTGCGTATGTGCGGTAGTTGCCGTTGCAGGTGAACCGTTTTGCTGCGTTTTGGGTACACCTGCGAAGATGTTGTTTTGGCTTGTTCGAGGTCGGTATGGAAAATGCGTGGTGCCAGCTGACGAATGCCACAGGTGGATGGCGGGAGGTTATGGCGAACGGAATTGACATGAACAGGTCGCACGGGGTATTTGTGTGAGTGCTTGATAATCATACTTTTATAAATAGCACCGGTGCTTTGAGACAGTTTCAGAACGGACTAAAGCACCGTATCCTCTTACAATACGATGAATATCAATCGGATACAAATATAGGACGTGCGGCTCTGTCAGGAACGGCGCGAAGGGACTTGCCATTGGGAATTGGAAAGGCGGGATTAAGGCTGGATTGACTGTATCAGTAGTCGTAGGGTTCGAGGTCAATGCGGAAAGCGCGGATGCGGATTCTGTCTTCCGTACGTGGGGCGTAACCTCCGTAATCTGGATAAAGCCAAGGCTCATTATTACCGGTGCGATTACCTCCGCTTTCAATGTACTTCCCGTTTTCATCAATTTTAGTGGCGCGCGCATATTGGGGATTTTGACCTTTTGTTTCACCCCATGCTTCAGCGGCAGAGCTGGACCAATAGAAATTGCCCTGAAATTCCGCGAACGTAGAGTAGTAAGCCAGCAGGGACTGCTCCATCTGTCGGATACCGGGCAGGAACCATTTACCTTTTGTCTCGTTTGTATGATAATGCCCAAACCAATCAAGCATTCCTCTGTAATACGATATGCCATCACCTATTTTATTGTCGTTGTTTCTAATGTTCTTATTCCAGCAATATTGGAAGGCTGTAGTAGGAACTCCATTTAATGTCATTGACTCTGGGTCATTACCTCCCTCCTCTCGCAATAAATATATGGCAAATGCAGTATACTCAAAGCCATCATGTATGACAATGAATGGGGCATCATAAGGATTTAGCAAGGTGGTGTTATGATATAAAGTTGGTATACTAAAGTTGTTTAAACCGGAATTTTCATCTGCCCAAGCCAAGCCATCATACATCTGAGGAGTGGTGGATAGGTCCAGCGGGTCGTAGTGGTTGAGATACTCCTCTATCTGCTCCATATAGATGGTTCTAATATATTCGTCTTCATTGTAACTGCCATTTTTGGCATGATTCTGATAGGTCCTTATCGGCAGCAGGTGCACCTGCTCAAGCAGCAGGGTGCGGGATTCGTCGGGGGTCTCGTCGTCGCTGTAGGTGAGGGTGACGGTGGCTGTGCGGTTCTCGAGTTTCAGGGAGCCGTCGTCGTTCGTGTCTATGTTCTCGTCGAGGTAGAAGTAGATGCGGTCGCGGTTGGTTTCGACCTCAAGGGCATTTTTGAGAGGAGACTGGTCCATATTCACGTTGCCATAGCCGTCTTTGGGAAAGAGTGACGTGGTGAAGAATGCCCGCTTGCCGTTGCCGGCTGTCCAGGGCGTGCCGGTCGCAAGGTGTGTACCTGCGTTGTCGCTTCCGGTGTACGGAATGAAGCCGGAAACGGAAACTGTGCCTGCTTCCATGTCTGCCGCTGTAATCAGTTCCATTCCGAGCCATCTCCGCGAGTTATCATCGATGGTTACCGTCAGTCTGGGGTTCAGGCTCTCGTCCGCGAAGAGGTACACGTCCATGGGGGTGACACAGAAGTGGGCGTCGTGGTTGCGCTCGCGGAGAATGGCGATGTGGTACTTGTTGTTGTCGTGGTCGATGTTGACCCGCGCATCGAAAGAGTAGGCATCTTCAGTTGAAACGTCGCTGTGGTGTATCAGTCCCTTGATAACGATGTCGTTCTTGTACTGATGGTTGCGCCTGACAGTAAAGTCATCCGTATGATTGGCTCCGAGGTACAGGGTATAGTTCACATCATAGGTGGCATTGCCATCCTGGTCGTTATAGGTGGCGTAGTTGCAGTGCAGCCGGATTGCGGCGGCATCCTCATTGGCCAGTTCCGGCTTGTATCTCTGCATTTCCTCTTCCTTGACATCGTCCGGATAGGTATAGTCCACGGGTGGCTGGGAGTTCTCGAACATATAGAATGTAAGGGATATCTCGCCGTTGTTGTTGGATATCTGGCGGTACTGTTCCCTGGTGATGGAACTGATTTTCTGTCCTTCGGCAAGCTCTGTATAGTCATCACCGGGGCTGTCCGGGTCCTGGTCCAGTTCTCCTATCTTCACTCCGGCAGGCATGTTCATAGTGGTCCACTCAATCATGGTCAGGCGTGGAAGTCCGGCCTCATAGTCATCTGTCTCAAGCCGTATGTTCACATCTATCCTGGACATGAGGGCCTTCAGTTCTATGGTACGTGCCTCCGCATTCTCACTGCCGTATCCGACTGCGGTAAGGTCCACGGTCTTCTTGCCGGCCATAGGCATTCCTCCGACGGGTATGTCCCACAGTATCTGCTTCTCCTGCTCCGATGATGAATTGGTCAGGGTGGAATAAGGGGTATAGAACATATTTTCCAGGTCCTCCATATTACGAATGCTCTTAGGCCTGCCGTAGTCATCAAGTTCATTGAGCCCCAGTACATCCGGATCTACATTGGCAAGTGCATATACTATTGCGTCCTTTGCATCCGAGGAATTTTTGAAATAGGAGTCCGGCGGGTCATTGGCTATCTTCAGTGTCATCACACCCTCGCCGGGGGCGTAAAATCCTCCGCTTTCCCGTGCCGACGCATTCGGATAGCCTTCTAGATAAGTTCCATCCAGATACTTGCCTTCCTTTGTAAAGAAGAAAATGTACAGCTGGTTGATGCGCTTCTCGTCCTCTTCCTTGGGGTCAGAGGCCTTAGTCCTTACCTTATATCTGGACATGGGGTCGCCGGTAAACGACAGCTCGACACCGTTATTTTCCGAAAAATCTGGTATGTCCAGGCGCTCGTCGATACTGCACGAGCACAGCAGCAGGGCCGCGATGCTGATTGCTGAAAGAATATTTCCGAATCTCTTCATATTATTGAAATACTACATCATCGTTGGAGTCATCATTATCATCCAGCTCACCGTCCTCCCAGACATCTCCGTTGTCCACTACGAACTGGAGGACGAAAGCATTGCCCACGAAGTTGAGCTGGGCCGTGTATTTTACACCAGGGACAGGGGTGAATGAACCGGGTCTGGTAATATCGTCTCTGATTTTACGCTCGCCGCCAAATGTATAATCTATGAAAAGACACACATCCTCGCCGAAATAAGCTCCGTCCTCCCCTGATATCAGAAGAATATGCTCTCCGCCTATAGGA
>DHCMC07803__coassemble_877_pt1 | contig 23740 bp, 19 predicted proteins | sample DHCMC07803__metabat2_high_PE_031 | metagenome-assembled genome bin DHCMC07803 | reverse complement strand
GAAGGGCATGGAGATAAATCCGGATACTTCGACCAATCCGGTGCAGTCTCTGGAAGACTATTATGCCTTCATCGACCGCTCGCAGAAGTCCATGCCCTGGGACGTAATATTCTGCCCGGGACAGCCTACAATTTTCGGACGGATGTATCAGGCACTCTGCTATTGTTATTTTATCAACTGCATGCCGCTGGAGGAACTGGAAGGAGAAAACCTGTTCACGGCTTCGATACAATATGTGGAGCCTTACCGCAGCTGGCTTGTGGAATATTGCAAGTCCTGGGGCCAGTTCCTCTCATCTCCCGAATCATGGAACGAGGAGTATGAGGCACTGATGATGCAGCAGGAGGAACTCGGCATGACCAACGGGTGGTACGAGGATCCGTCGAACTGGCATTCGTTCAATGACTTCTTCAGCCGTAGACTGGCATCTCCTGACCAGCGTCCCATAGCTTCGCCCGATGACAATTCCGTCGTGGCTTCTCCCGCCGACTGCGTACCTCAGGGCGTCTGGGACATCGATCAGGACTCCTATATCGTCACGGACCACAAGATAGCGGTAAAATCACGTGTGTTCAATTCGGTGCGTAACCTCATAGGCCCTGAAAGCCCTTATTGCGATGCCTTTGCGGGAGGTAAGTTCTACCACGCTTTTCTCAACGCCAACGATTACCACCGCTATCATTTCCCTCTGTCAGGTGTGATAAGGGAGATGAGGGTGATTCCCGGCGACGATGCGTTGGGCGGAACCATCACCTGGGAACCCGAGCTGCAGCAGTATGTGGTCGACTGCTCGGTGCCCGGCTGGCAGAGTATAGAGACACGTGGACTGGTGATTCTGGAAACCGACTCACATGGACTGGTGGCGGTCATGCCTATAGGTATGTCTCAGGTGGCTTCGGTCAATTTCTCTCCGGGACTGGAAGTAGGCCAGCGTGTGGAGAAAGGTGACGAACTGGGGTATTTCCTCTTCGGCGGATCGGATTTCGTACTGGTATTCCAGGAAGAGGCTGATTTCCGTCTCACATCGCCTACGGATTCAGCCGGGGGCTGGCAGCATATTCTTATGGGTGAAAAACTGGGCGAGGTATCATAACGGCGGTTATTGTATGTAAAAATGAAAGGAATAGGAATATTTTTCATTGCGGCAGCCGTACTGCTCTTTACTGCGGTGCCTGCGCACGCCTGCTCCTCAGTGGTGATTTCCGGCAAGGTGACTCCGGACGGGAGGCCGCTGCTGTGGAAGCACAGGGACTCGGACTATCTGCAGAACTCCGTGAAGTTTTTCAAAGGGGAGAAATACTCCTTTATCGCCATCGTCAACAGTGTGGAGGATAATCCCACGGATGTGTGGATGGGTGTCAACTCGGCCGGTTTTGCAATCATGAACACCCAGTCGTTCAACCTGGTGGATGTGGCTCCGGGAGAGGAGCGCGGAGCTGCCAACGGGCGGATCATGCGCCGGGCTCTGGAGATATGCGCTACGGTGGAGGATTTCCATCATTTTCTGGATACTCTCGCAAAGCCCAGCATGATAGAGGCCAGCCTCGGGGTGATCGACGCTCAGGGCGGGGCGCAGATGCTGGAGGTGGACTACTACAAGTACGTGGTGTACGATGCCAATGACCCGGCGGTGGCGCCTCACGGCTATGTGGCCCGGACCAATTTCTCCTTCACCGGGGATGTGAACGAGGGTCTCGGACAGGTGCGCTACCTCATCGAGGAGGGGCTGCTGATGCCCGGCTCCGGTATGGGACTGTTCACTCCGCAGTGGATTCTGACCGACGTGGCCCGCTGCTTCGAGAATCCGATCATGGGCATCGACCTGCGCTCGGGGGATTTCAACAAGCCCAGGACCAACGGCTGGTTCATCGACTACGACTTTATCTCCCGCCGCGGTTCCACCAGCTCGGCGGTGGTGCAGGGCGTGCGTCCCGGGGAAAATCCCGAGCTGTCGGTGATGTGGACCATCCTAGGCTATCCTCCGACAGGCGTGGCCATGCCGCTGTGGGTCAAGGGGGCGGACAAGTACCTGCCCTCGCTTGTGGCCAGGGACGAGGCTACGAAGCTTTCGCCTCTTTGCGATTTCTCCCAGACTCTTGCGGACAGGGTGTACTCCTATCATCAGGGCGACGGTACTGACCGTTACATGAACTGGGAACTGCTGTGGCGGCCTTCCGGCGGCGGTTACATGCAGCAGCTGCTGGAGGTCGAGGACCAGGTCTTCGATGTCTCGGAGCCGATTATCGACGGATGGAGAGAGGCCGGCAGGATCGACGTGGGACAGATGAGCGAGCTGTATCTGATGCTCGACGGTCTGATACGCGACGGCTATCGGCCTCTGCTGGGGTCGCATCCGCTGCTCTGATTATCGACCGTCATTTGCTTCCGGTAGGCGTCCAGCCGCTTCTTCCAGGCTGTACGCTTCGCTTTCTCGGCTGCGGCCTTCCGTTCCAGGTATTCGTCGTATCTTCTTTCGAGATAATTGTCTGCCATAGTGCTGCAAAGGTACGAAATCCTGCGGACAATAACGAAATATTCGGAGTCGGTGGGCATTGTTGCTGTTCCACCTTTGGAAGGTGAGTAGATTTTCTTGTGTTTCTGCTCACCTTCGGAAGGTGTGGAAAGGCAGAATGGAGGCGAAACGCCGCTACGGACGCTCTGGTGGACATGGTACGGAAACTCACCTTCGGAAGGTGGGGTGATATCGCGGGGAAAATGCACACCTTTGGAAGGTGGGGAATCTTATTCTCGTTGGGGATGTCTGTGAGGATGGTTTTCCGCTCGGGTGCGGGTGGCAGTATAAAAAAAGACCGCATGCGGGGGTGCTGCGGTCGGTGGTTCTGTGGAAACTTTGTTGAGCGGAAAACGGGGTTCGAACCCGCGACCTTCGGCTTGGGAAGCCGACGCTCTACCAACTGAGCTATTTCCGCGAAAAATGTTTACCTTTGCGGCATTGCGACTGCAAATATATGAATTTAAATTTATTTATAGCCAAAAAAATCAAGGGACGGGGAGTGAGTTCGACCGGCAATGCGATTGCATGCGTGTCGGTGGCCATCAGTATCGGGGTGATATTGATGGCGGTAGCGATTTCAGAAGGGTTCAGGAAGGAGATAGGGAAGAGGGCTGCCGGGTTCACGGGTGAGATTCTGATAACGGTTCCGGGGATGGACTATATGAACGATGTCTACCCTCTGCAGGCGGACCTGTCTTATCTGCCCGAGATAGAGAAGATACCGGAGATACGGTCGGTGAGCGAGACGGCTTACAAGCCCGGGATGGTCAAGTCGGACAAGGATGTGCACGGTGTGATGTTCAAGGGGGTGGATTCGACTTACTCGCTGGATTTCTTCGCGGATTTTCTGACCGAGGGTACGCTCCCGGATTTCTCGGGAAGGAGTATGAGCGACCAGGTGCTGATTTCCAAAAGGCTGGCGATGATGCTGGGCCTGAGTACGGGGGACAGGATGACGGTGTATTTTATAGGTGAGCAGGTGAGGGCCCGCAGACTGACGGTGACCGGCCTGTACGACATACAGCTGGAGAACCTGGATGAGAAACTGGCGGTGATGGATATCCGTCAGATACGCAGGCTCAACGGGTGGGAGGACCACGAGTCTTCCTGTCTGGAGATAGCCCTGGGTGGGGACGGCGGCAAGGCGGCTGACCGTCGCAGGATTGAAGTTTACGATGAGATAGGGGAGATAATCATGGACCGGGATATCACGGCGGACGCTCCGGTGGTGGTGCGCAGGATCGACGAGATATATCCGGGACTGTTCGACTGGCTGGCCCTGCTGGACCTGAACGTGCTGGTGGTGATGGCGCTGATGATGGCGGTGGCCGGTTTCAACATGATCTCGGGCCTGCTGATTATCCTCTTCGAGCGCATTTCCATGATAGGTCTGCTGAAGTCGCTGGGCATGAGGACTTCCAACATCTGCAAGGTGTTCATCTACCGCGGCGGGGCCATAGTCCTCAAGGGTATGCTCTGGGGCAATGCAGCGGCCATCCTCCTACTGGCCGCGCAGAAATGGCTGAAGCCGTTCACGCTCAACCCGGTGAATTATTTCGTGAATTTCGTGCCGGTGGAACTCAACCCCCTGCATATCATAGCGGTGGATATTGCCGCATTTGTACTCATGCTGATTATAATGATTATTCCCTCGCTATTCATTGCCAGGGTCTCTCCCGCCCGCACCATCAAGGTCAGCTGAAGTCTGCAACGGAACAGACTCAGCGGAGCTGCGCAAGCTTGCCGATGTCGGTGATGACGGCACCGACGGGGGCATCCACGCACCGGACGGGGTGGGAGGCGGCTACGGAGAGGTAGAAGTCGATGATGGAAAATGCCTCGGGCCAGGGCCGCAGCAGCTGCAGGGCGGCCGGGGTGAGGAGGTGGATGCCGCTGAAGGCGTGCGGCTGCAGGGTGGCGGCTGCTTCGGGGGTTGTGCCTTTGAACAGTCCTTTGGCGGGGTACATCCAGCCGCGGAGGAGGCCTTCGCTGTCGGTCAGCAGATAGCGTGAGGAGGAGCGGCCGCTCACCAGAAGCGAGGCTGCGGCCGGAGCCGCGTCCGGTCCGCCGGGAGCCTGCCGGCAAAAGGCTCCTAGGTCTATCCCGGAAGTGATGATATCCACATTGTGCACCAGCACTGGCTCTTCTCCGAGCAGTCCTGACATGACGGCATGGCGGATGCCGCCTCCGGTGTCGCGCAGCAGGCCCCGCTCATCTGAAAATGCCACGTCCAGCCCGAATCCGTCGTGGGAGCGGACGAAGTCTTCCAGCATGTCCGCGAAGTGGTGGACATTAATCACGGCCCGGGTAAAGCCGGCCTTCTTCAGCTGCAGCATGAGTCTCTGTATCATCGGTACGCCCTCGTATGGCACCAGTGCCTTGGGCATAGTGTCGGTCAGCGGCTTGAGCCGGGTGCCCAGCCCTGCCGCCAGGATCATCGCCGTTGCGGTTCTCTCTGCTGTCATAGTACCTGTCTCTCCAGATTCTGTTCGCGGTGTATGAGGGTGATGCCGAGCCTGTCGGAAGAGTCACCGTATCTTTCTGCCAGATGGTCGGCCAGCCTCTCGGCGAAGTATACGGACCTGTGCCGGCCTCCGGTGCATCCGAAGCAGAACATCAGGTCAGTAAATCCACGCTCAAGATAGTTCTCGATATGCATGTCGGCCAGGGCGGCGGTGTGCCGGGCAAATTCCTCCGTCTCGGAATACCCCTGCAGGTACTCTATTACCGGACCGTCCAGCCCCGTCAGCCCCCGGTACTCCGGCAGCCGTCCCGGATTGGGTACTCCGCGGCAGTCCAGAACATACCCTCCGCCGTTGCCGCCCTCGTCCTCGGGTATTCCTTTTTTATATGAGAAACTGAAAATTCTTATCAGCAGCTTCCCGTCCTGCCTGGGCGTCCTGTGCCCGTAGAGCGGTATCAGCTCCTCGAGTGCCCGGCACAGGCAGGGGTATTCGGGGAAGGTGCCGGAGGACAGGAGTTCCCGGAGATTGTCCATAGCGTACGGGATGCTCTCGAGAAAATGCGGCCTCCGCTCGAACATGCCCCTGAATCCGTAGGCCCCGAGCACCTGGAGTGTCCTGAAGAGGACGAACTGCCTCAGGTCGGTCAGGAAGTCCTTCCGGCGCACCACCTCATAGTGCGACTGTGCCTCGAGATATGCCTCTGTCAGTTCCGCCTTGAGTTCAGGTGAGTAGCGGGCCCGCGCCTGCCATACGAAGGAGGCCAGGTCATAGTGGACCGGTCCCATCCTTCCGCCCTGGAAGTCGATGAATTTCATTTCCCCAGAGGGTGTGAGCATGATGTTCCGGCCCTGGAAGTCCCGGTACTGGAAGTTCCCGGAACTGCACATCAGCAGCCGGTCGCGCAGCCGGACCAGGTCCTCCTCCAGCGCCACCTCGTCGAACTCCACGCCGGAGGGCTTGAGGAAGCAGTATTTGAAATAGTTGAGGTCGAACATCACGCTTGTCCGGTCGAAACAGGATACCGGACCGCACTGCGAGAAGTCCAGTCCCTGGGCCCCGATATACTGGAAGGCCGGCAGGGCTTCCACCGCCGCCCGCAGCAGGGTCTTCTCCTCAGAACTGTATTCCCCGCTCCTGCGCCCTGCCGCCACAGCGTCGAAAAGGGTTGTGTCTCCCAGGTCCTCCTGCAGGTAGACCATCCGGTCATCGCTCACGGCCAGCACTTCCGGCACGGGCAGTCCCAGCCGGGAGAAATGCCGGTCGAGGTAGAGGAACGCACCGTTTTCCCGCAGACTCGTCCCGGCTGCGGCTATGCAGCTGCCTCCATCCCAGCTGATCCTGAAATACTGACGGTTGCCTCCCGAGGCGGGGAGGGGGGTGATGCGGTACTCCCTGACTCCGGAGTACCTCTCGAAGAGCGAACGTATCCTTTCCATAGTGATGGCAAATGTAGGAAAATAATAGGCTGAAAACAAAAATCCCCTATATTTGCACTCTTATGGACAGAAAAAGGTTAAGGGACATACTGTGCGCGTGCGCCATCATGCTGATGCTGCCATGCTCGGCATATATTATAAGAGGTATGTCCATGCCTTATGTCAGGCTTGTGCAGACCGGCTTCCCGCAGGATACGGTTCCTAAGGGAGGAGATTCGCTGAATACGGCTGACTCAACGGTGATGCTGCCGGATTCTACGGCATTGTTGCCGGATTCCCTGTTATCCGGGATTGATACAACGGGTATGGCCGACAGCACCGCCTCCGCCGACACTGCCTCCGGCACGAAGGAGTATGAGCCTTGGGAACTGAGGGAGATGGCCCGGGACAGCGCCCGCCGGGTCCGCGACAGCCTGAAGGGTATCAGGGACAGTATCCGCTGGTCCAAGCCGAGGGTGCTGGAAACCGGATTTGTCCCGGACAGCCTGTATTACAAGAGGATACTTTCGTGGAATACCGGACCGTATATCAACGAGTACCGGCACATGCACATGGACACCACGTTCAATGACTGGTTCACCGAATATCCGTTCTACAAGGAGGACCTGGACGCCGTGTATCTCGGAACAGTAGGCTCCGCAGTGCAGAATGTCAACTTCTTCCGCCGCCGGGAGCTGGACCGCTTCAAGGCCTATGCACCGTATATCACCTATTCTCATGTGCCGGAGAATATGCCGTTCTACAATGTCAAGGCGCCGTACACCGAACTGGCCTACTGGGGCACCATCTTCGCCTTCAAGGACAAGGAGGAGACCAACGTACGTTTCCTGCACACCCAGAACATAACTCCGGAACTCAATCTGGCTGTCCTCTACCAGGGCTGGAAGGCTCTGGGTATGCTGGAGAATGAGAAGACGGTGAACAACTCTCTTGAAGTGAGCGCCAACTATCTGGGCCGCAACTATATCGCCCATGCCGGACTCATCCACCACAATATCACCCGGCAGGAGAACGGCGGTATCCAGGACTCCTACATGGTCCGTGATACGACGGTGGACGCCAAGACCATAGCCGTCAATCTGCAGGAGGCCCAGAACAAGCTCTCCAGGAATACATTCTTCATAGACCATTCGTACAATATCCACCTTGAGTCCAAGTCCAGACGGCTGCGCAAGGCCATGGAGGAGGATTCGGTGCTGGCCGCGGCGGTGGATTCCATAGTGGCTCTCAGGATGCAGAGGTATGCCGAGGCCGTGGATGCGGCTGTCGAGGCGGCCCGGATGCCTGCGGATACCGGCGCGGCAGACAGTACGGCGGCCGGTGGACAGCTGCCCGCACCGGCTGACAGCGCGGCGGTACCGGCGCTGGCGGACAGCCTTATGGCCCAGGCTGCGGATTCCCTGCTGAGAGCCTCTGTAATGGACACCCTCCTGCCGCCTTCAGAGGATGAGATATACACTGCCCTGGCCGACTCCCTGCTTTTCGGCAGTGCCGGGGAAGGCCCGATGCTGTCGGTGGGACATGTCGGGGAAGTGACCAGATACTACCGCTATTATACTGACAACATAGCCCTTAACGATGAGGTAGGACGGAATTTCTACAACAACATGTTCTACATCAATCCCACCTCGTCGGCCGACTCTACCCGGATGCTGACCGTCGACAACAAGCTCTTCTTCAGGCTTCAGCCCTGGGCCCGCGATGCCGTGGTCTCGCAGATCAGCGGCGGACTGGGATATCAGTGGAACAGCATCTATGCCTTCAATCCGGATATGTTCCTGACCGGCAATGGCAACAGGAGCCTGCACGACCTCTATGTCTACGCCGGAGCCCGGGGACAGTACCGCAAGTACCTGAACTGGGGGGCTCAGGCCCGTTACAGTTTCCTCGGATACTGGCAGAACGACTTCAGTGTGGACGCTGACCTGGACGTCTCGTTCTATCCGTTCAAGGACAAGTCCGAGCCCATAGTCCTGGGCGGCAAGTTCAGCACATCGCTCAAGGAGCCGGACTGGTTCTCCCAGCATTATTACTCCAACCACTATGTCTGGGACAATGACTTCGGCAAGACGTCCACCACCAAGGTAGAGGCCTTCCTGGATATCCCTAAGTGGCGGCTGGAAGCATCGTTCAGCTACGGCCTGGTCAACAACTATCTCTACAACGACACTCTGGGCGTCATCCGCCAGCACGACGGACTAATCAACGTAATGAGCGGTTATGTGCGCAAGGATTTCAAACTGTGGAAGTTCCATCTGGACAACAAGATACTTTTCCAGTACTCCTCTAACCGGGACGTACTGCCTCTGCCGATGCTGACCTTCCACATGCGGTACTATCTCGAGCTGGAGGCCGTCAGGAACGTACTGACAGTCCAGATCGGCGCCGACGCCACCATGAACACTCCCTACTACGCTCCGGCGTACAACCCCGCCCTGGGCACATTCCAGCTCCAGACGCGGGAACTCATAGGCTACAATCCCTATATCGACGTCTTCCTCAACATGCAGTGGAAGCGGGTCAATGTCTTCATCAAGGTCATCAATGTCGGACAGGGATGGCCCGACGGAGGCAATATGTTCTCTGCATATCACTACATCAAGCCCTACCGCGGCTTCAAGGTCGGAATCCACTGGCCCTTCTACATCGAGTAAGGACAGGACTATGGGCAGACTATGGAAGACAGCTGTAGCCGTAGCGGCTATATTCGTTCTGGGCAATCTCCTAAGACTGTGTGAGATGCCGGACCGGAGCGCCGTGGATCCGGATTCGTTCCCCGTCAGGGACTCGCTCACCGCGTGCATCAACATCCGCAGCGGCATGTATACCGGCAAAGGCTTCCTTACCGGCTTTCAGTACACCATGCTGACCTCGATGGCGGATACCATGAATGTCCGCATGGGCTTTTCCGGTGTATATGAGAGGCGGAACTGCTGGCAGATGCTGGAGGAAGGACAGGTGGATATGGTGGCTGTCAGTGTCTCTGACTCCATCCCCTCCGACCATGCCGGGGCCGTCGCCCTTACCATGCCGTTCCGGGGCTATGCCTGGGCGGTGCGGAGCGGGGACCAGGGGCTGCTGTACCGGGCCAACAGATGGCTGGGCCGGATGGTCCACAGCGCTGAGTACGCGGACATGGAGAAAAGGTTTTTCCGTTCCTACAGTCTGGAACCATATATCGAGGCCGGTACGCGTACGGACCGCATCTCCCCGTACGACGAGACCGTAAAGCGGCACTGCGGCCTTCTGGGCTGGGACTGGAGGCTGCTTTCAGCGGTGATATTCAAGGAGTCACGCTTCTCGATAGGGGCGTATTCCAGGCGCGGGGCGACGGGTCTGATGCAGGTGATGCGCTCCACGGCCGCAGTCTACGGCATCACGGACCTGTTCAGCCCGGAGGAAAATATCAAGGCCGGGACAATGCATCTCAGGCACATCGAGCGCCGCTACCAGAACATGGGCTTCGACTCGGTCAATGTGGTGAAATTCACCCTCGCAGCATACAATGCCGGAGAGAGCCGTATCGAGGACTGCATCAACTTCACTCTCGACCAGGGCCGCGACTTTACGGACTGGGAGACGGTGGCGGCGACCATTCCGCTGATGGCCGAGCAGGAGTATATCGAGGAGGCGGACTTCCTCCGTCACGGGCGGTTCCGCGGGCGGGAGACCGTCCAGTATGTCAGGGACGTTTTGTCCAAATACGAGGAATACCGTACTGTAGTCGAAGGGTAGGGGCTACATCTCCTCCATGGGGGTGGGAGCGGTGACAGTCACAGGCTCCTTCCTGGTGGGATGGAGAAATGTCACCTGACGGGCGTGCAGGCTTATGCTGCCGTCCGGGTTGGAGCGCCGCGCTCCGTATTTGAGGTCGCCCTTGATGGGGCAGCCGATGGATGCAAGCTGGCAGCGGATCTGGTGATGGCGGCCGGTGAGCAGCTCCACCTCCACTAGAAAATATTTCCTGGTAGGACGCAGCAGGCGGTAGCGCAGCAGGGCCTCCTTGGCTCCGGGCTGCGGCTGCGGATGGCTGTAGGACTTGTTCTGCTTCTCGTTGCGGGTGAGCCAGGTGCGGATTTCCCCTTCCGGAGGTACCGGGGCATTCTCCACTAGGGCCCAGTAGATCTTCCCTGCATTCCCTTCCCGGAAGGCGGCGGAGAGGCGGGTCAGGGCCTTGGAGGTCTTGGCCAGGATGACGGCTCCGCTGACCGGACGGTCGAGGCGGTGGGGCACACCCATGAACACCTGGCCGGGCTTCCTGTCGCGGAGGGCGATGAAAGCCTTGAGTTTCTCGACCAGGGGCTCGTCGCCGGTCTTGTCGCCTTGGACTATCTCGCCGGGGCGCTTGTTCAGGACAAGTACGTGATTGTCCTCATAGAGGATGCGGGAGGCGATGTCCTCCGTCTCCTCCGGGGAGAGTGTCCGGTATGGACTAGTACTGCTCGTTGTCATTGGGGAAATCACAGGACTTTACATCTTCGATGTACTGGCGGAAGGCCTTGAGGCTGACGTCGTGCAGGTCCGCGTAGCGGCGCAGGAACCTGGGGGAGAACTTGGTCGTCAGTCCCAGCATGTCGTGCATCACGAGGACCTGGCCGTCGACGTATTTGCCCGCACCTATTCCTATTACCGGGATCTTGAGAGTCTCGGCTACCTTCTTGCCGAGCATTGCCGGTATTTTCTCCAGCACCAGAGCGAAACATCCCGCATTTTCCAGGGCTACCGCATCCTGCAGCAGCTTTTCGGCTTCCTCCTCTTCCTTTGCCCTGACAGCGTAGGTGCCGAACTTGTGTATCGACTGGGGGGTGAGGCCCAGATGGCCCATTACCGGGATGCCGGACGAGAGGATGCGCTCGACTGACTCGAGGATTTCCATTCCGCCCTCGATCTTCACAGCATCGGCTTCCGATTCCTTCATGATGCGGATGGCATTGCTGACAGCCATCTTGGAATTGCCCTGATAGGAGCCGAAGGGCATGTCCACCACTATCAGAGGGTTCTTGGCGGCGCGGGTCACGCTCTGGGCGTGGTAGATCATCTGGTCGACGGTGATGGGGATGGTGGTCTCGTGTCCGGCCATCACGTTGGCGGCCGAGTCACCGACCAGGACCACGTCTATTCCGGCCTCGTCCACGATACGGGCCGCGGTGTAGTCGTATGCTGTAAGCATGGCGATTTTCTCGCCTTTCTGCTTCATTTCCAGTAGTCTGTGGGTAGTCATCACCCTTACGTTGCCTTCTGTTGACATGTCTTTGCCTGTTTGATATTGGGTTTGGACCTGCAAAGGAAGAGAATAATTATCACAATTCCAATATGACATGTTGTCAGTTTTCGGCATTTGGCATAATCTTGGAGTAAGAGAGTTTCGACCGCTTGAAAATCAGGCGGCGGCAATTGTAGAAAAAATTTAAAAAATATAAGAATTATGGGAAAGATTATCGGTATAGACCTTGGAACCACCAACTCCTGCGTAGCAGTGATGGAAGGTAACGAGCCCACAGTGATTATCAACAGCGAGGGCAAGAGGACCACTCCTTCGGTAGTGGCATTTACGGACAACGGGGAAAGGAAGATCGGCGACCCCGCCAAGAGGCAGGCGATCACCAACCCCAACAAGACCATATTCTCCATCAAGAGATTCATGGGTGAGCCTTACGACAGAGTTCAGAACGAGATATCCCGCGTGCCCTACAAGGTAGTGCGCGGCGACAACGGCACCGCACGTGTCGATATCGACGGCCGTCTCTATTCTCCTCAGGAGATTTCGGCCATGATACTTCAGAAGATGAAGAAGACTGCCGAGGACTATCTCGGACAGGAGGTGACCGAAGCTGTCATCACGGTGCCCGCCTACTTCAGCGACTCGCAGAGGCAGGCCACCAAGGAGGCCGGTGAGATTGCAGGCCTGAAGGTTAAGCGTATCATCAACGAGCCTACCGCAGCCGCACTGGCATACGGTATGGACAAGAAGAAGAACGATATGAAGGTGGCTGTCTACGACCTCGGCGGCGGTACATTCGATATCTCCATCCTGGAGCTCGGTGACGGTGTCTTCGAGGTTAAGTCCACCAACGGTGATACTCACCTCGGCGGCGATGACTTCGACCACAGGATTATCGACTGGATGGCCACGGAGTTCATGAATGACAATCCCGGCGTGGACCTGAGGAAAGACCCCATGGCCCTGCAGAGACTGAAAGAGGCAGCTGAGAAGGCCAAGATCGAGCTTTCCAGCCAGACCTCCACAGAGATCAACCTGCCTTACATCATGCCCGTGGACGGTGTGCCCAAACACCTTGTGAAGACCCTCACCAGGGCTAAGTTCGAGCAGATATGCGACGACCTGATCCAGAGGACCATCGAGCCTTGCCGCAAGGCAGTCTCAGACGCAGGTCTGAAGGTGTCCGATATAGACGAGGTGCTGCTCGTCGGCGGTTCGACCCGTATCCCCGCCATCCAGCAGATCGTCGAGAAGTTCTTCGGAAAGGCTCCCAACAAGGGTGTCAATCCCGATGAGGTAGTGGCAGTCGGCGCTGCCATCCAGGGCGGTGTCCTCGCCGGTGACGTGAAGGATGTCCTCCTGCTGGATGTAACTCCTCTGTCCCTCGGTATCGAGACCCTCGGAGGCGTGATGACCAAACTGATAGAGGCCAACACCACCATCCCTACACGTAAGTCGGAAGTGTTCTCGACTGCCAGCGACAACCAGCCTTCAGTTGAGATTCACGTCCTGCAGGGTGAGCGTTCAATGGCCCGTGACAACAAGACCATCGGCCGTTTCCATCTCGACGGCATTACCCCCGCTCCCCGTGGAGTGCCTCAGATTGAGGTGACATTCGATATCGATGCCAACGGTATACTGAACGTGTCCGCCAAGGACAAGGCTACCGGCAAGGAGCAGAAGATACGTATCGAGGCTTCATCCGGTCTGAGCGAGGACGAGATCAAGAGGATGCGTGACGAGGCCAAGGCCAATGAGGCTGCCGACAAGGCCGAGCGTGAGAAGATCGACAAGATCAACGCCGCGGATGCCATGATATTCCAGAGCGAGAAGAACCTCAAGGAGTATGGCGACAAGATTCCCGCTGACAAGAAGGGTGCTATCGAGAATGCCCTCGGACAGCTCAAGGAGGCCCACAAGTCTCAGAATATCTCCGATATCGACCGTGCAACCGAGGCACTGAACAGCGCATGGCACGCCGCCTCCGAGGATATGGCCCGTGCCGCCCAGTCCGGTCCTTCAGCCGGTGCATCGGGAGCAGGCAGCCAGACCGGCAGCAGCTCTTCCAACAGCGGCTCCAACTCAGGTTCCGGTGATGACAATGTCAAGGATGTGGACTATGAGGAAGTCAAATAACACAGAGCACCGGTAGACCTGATAACAATCAAGAACAGGAGGCTGTGCCGATTTGGCACGGCCTCTTTTATTTTGTGGTAGGGAATGTGTTGTTTCCTACTTTCAAGTTCCATCTTTTATGGATGTCCTCATTTGTTGAGAAGGGGCAGCTGCGCTCCCAGCCAGTATCCTCTGGCCGATCTCGCGCGGTCATCTATTTCCGGTATCCACCGCGCTATATCCCCGCCCTGCCATTGCGGGTAGATGAGTCTGATTGTTTTCATGCCGCAAGATACTCAAAAACAGCATAAATTTCGTAGTTTTGCCAAACTAATTATGTGTTTATGGCAATACGGATTGATACAGGATTGATAGACCGCGACCTCACCGGACGGAGTCACTGGTGGGGGGCGCCGGACATGCCGGAGGGGATGGCATATCCCTGCATAGAGGTGGTGGACGGGGACGGCGGTACGTACCCGGAGCCGTTGACATTTGTCTGTCAGATACGGTGCAAGGATATCGCCGGGTTGGATCCGGACGGGCTGCTGCCGCATAGCGGGATGCTTTATTTCTTCGCGCCGATAGACTATTTCCTCGGAGATGACAGTTCTCCTCTGGACTATCACGATTCTCCTGCGGTGATTTATACAGAGCGGGAGGACGGGCTGGTGCCGTATGAACTGTGTTGGGAGGGGACGGACGAGAGCGTTTTCCGTCCGGCTGAGGAGATGATGTTCACTTCTGCTGACTCTCCGCGAGGTGACGGGCATATCCTGCTTGGAGAACCGTATCAGGACGAGATCCGCCAGGCTCACCCCGGTTGCCTGGCCCTGCTGCAGATAGACGAGGAGGACCGCTGGGGCCTGCGCTTCTACGACTGCGGCATGTATTATTTCCTTATCCGTCCGGGAGACCTCAGGGCCCGCAGATGGGAACGCGCAGAAGGCGATCTGTATTTTTATTGAGATTATAAAATGTCTTTTCTGTACATCCGCATCGGCTCCCCGTCATCGCCCATCACCATGCACAGGTATTCCCAGCCGTAACGCTCGTAAAACGAAGTATGCTCCGTGATGAGGTAGAGGGGACTGACGCCTTTCGCTGCCATGTCCCTGCAGATATGTTTCAGGAGATGTCCGGCAATGCCACAGCGGCGCAGTTCGGGTTCGACGTACAGGGCACAGACATTCGGTGTCAGGTCTTTGCGGTCGTGGAAGTCGTTGGCTATCACACCGGCTCCGGCAATAATCCGTTCCCCTTCGGTCACTATGTACCATTGCGGGACTGGATCAGTTCCCCGGATGCTTTCGTCTATACTCGCCAGATACTCTTCCAAGGGGATTCCCCATTTCTCCTGAAACCAGCGTGCGGCCTGTATGCGCCATTCCGGGCGGGCATGAAGTGAAGTGGTGTCGTATGGGTTCATCGGTAAATATTTTTCGGTTGGCGAAGATATGTAAAATTATGAATACTCTTGTTTGACTGCTCCACAACCGGTCGATGCGGCCTGGTTGCTGACGGTAAGTACAGCCGCACCCGTAAATGGCAAAAGCCCGGACGACGGGGATATCCGTGTCGTCCGGGCTGGTTTCTATACTGTCGGCTACGGAAGTCCGCGGAGGGACTATGAGCCGAAGTTGTCGAAGAGGATGTTCTCGGGAGGTACTCCGAGGCTGTCGAGCATCTTGAGTACCGACTGGGTCATCATCGGAGGACCGCACATCAGGTAGAGGCAGTCCTCGGGTGCCTCGTGGGCCTTGAGGTATGTCTCGTAGAGGACGTTGTGCACGAATCCCACCTTGTATGCAACTCCTGCTGCATCGGCCTCGGGATCCTGACGGTCGAGGGCCAGATGGAACTTGAAGTTGGGGAAGTCGTGCTCTATCTCGTGGAAGTCCTCGAGGTAGAAGGCCTCTTTCAGGCTGCGGGCACCATAGAAGAAGTTGACCTTGCGGCCGGTCTTCTCGGTCTTGAACAGATGCATGATGTGGCTTCTCATGGGAGCCATTCCGGCACCGCCGCCGATGAAGATGAACTCCTGGTCTGCGGGTGCGTTGTCCGGGATGAAGAACTCTCCGTAAGGGCCCGAGATGATCACCTTGTCACCCGGCTTGCGGGAGAAGATGTAGGACGAGCTGATTCCGGGAGGCACGTTCATGAAACCGCCCTTGGCCTTGTCGAAAGGAGGGGTGGCGATACGGACGTTGAGCATGATGATGTCGCCCTCTGCAGGGTGGTTGGCCATGGAGTAGGCTTTGAAGGTAGGCTCGGAGTTGTGGGCGTGCAGCTTGAACACTCCCATCTTCTCCCAGTCGGCCCTGTAGGGCTCCTCGATGTCCATGTCCTTGTAGTCGATGTCGTACTTGGGAATATCGATCTGGATATAGCCGCCGGAGCGGAAGTTGAGGTGCTCGCCTGCAGGGAGCTTCACTACGAACTCCTTGATGAAGGTGGCCACGTTCTTGTTGCTTACCACCTCGCACTCGAGCTTCTTGATGCCGAGGATGCTCTGGGGCACGAGAATCTTGAGGTCCTCACGCACCTTGACCTGGCATCCGAGCCTCCAGTTGTTCTGCTGCTGCTTGCGGGTGAAGAATCCTACCTCGGTGGGCAGGATGCTGCCGCCGCCGGAGAGCACCTGGCATTTGCACATGCCGCAGCTTCCGCCGCCGCCGCAGGCAGAGGGAAGGAAGATCTTCTCATTGGAGAGGGTGGTCAGCAGGGAGGAGCCGGGATTGACATCGAGGACTCTCTCGCCGTTGTTGATGTCGATCTTGACATTGCCCTGAGGGGTCAGTTTTGCCTTGGCCACCAGCAGGAGAGCGACCAGTATCAGGGTCACTACAAGGAACGTGATAATTGATACGATAAGTATTGTAGTCATACGTCAGTCCTCCTATAATTGAATACCCATGAAGCTCATGAATGCTATACCCATGAGACCGGTGATGATGAATGAGATTCCGAGGCCCTTGAGAGGCTTGGGAACGTTGGAGTAGGCGAGTTTCTCGCGGATGGCAGCGATAGCCACGATGGCGAGGAACCAGCCGATACCGGAACCGAGGGCATAGACTGTGGCGTAGCCGAGGTTGGCGAAGTCCCTTTCCTGCATGAAGAGGGAGGCACCCATCACGGCGCAGTTCACTGCGATAAGGGGCAGGAAGATACCCAGTGACGAGTACAGGGCGGGGGAGAACTTCTCCACGATCATCTCCACGAGCTGAGTGATGGCCGCGATGACGGCGATGAAGATGATGAAGCTCAGGAAGCTGAGGTCGAGGTCAGCGAGAGCGGGGCTGATCCAGGACATGGCTCCGGGGGTGAGGAAGAACTTGTTGAGCAAGTAGTTGATAGGCAGGGTGACGAGGATTACGAAGATCACTGCGATACCCAGGCCGAAGGCCGTCTTGACATTCTTCGATACAGCCAGGAATGAGCACATCCCCAAGAAGTATGCGAAAATCATATTGTCGACGAATATCGACTTGACAAATAGACTTAAATAATCCATAGTGATGTGCTTTTATTATTTTTCGATAAGTTCTTTCTGAATGCCTCTCTGCAGCCAGATGAACAGACCTACCAGGATCAGGGCCATGGGAGGCAGGATAATCAGGCCGTTGTTCATGTATCCGGCTTCATACCAGCCGTCAGGAATGATCTGATGTCCGAACAGAGTACCGGAGCCCAGGAGCTCGCGGATGAAGGCCAGAGCCACGAGAATCATACCGTAGCCGAGACCGTTGGCGATACCGTCAACGAACGAGGGCCAGGGCTTGTTGCCGAGGGCGAAGGCCTCGATGCGGCCCATGATGATACAGTTGGTGATGATCAGACCGACGTACACGGAGAGCTGCTTGCTGACATCGTAGGCATAGGCCTTGAGGAACTGGTCGATGAGAATCACGAACAGGGATACGAGCACCAGCTGCACGATGATACGTATACGGTTGGGAATCGTATTTCTGAGGAGGGATGCGAACAAGCTTGAGAATCCGGTCACGAAGGTAACCGAGAGAGCCATCACGCAGGCAGGCTCAAGCTTTACGGTAACTGCCAGTGAGGAGCAGATACCCAAGACTAAGACCGTTACCGGGTTGGCCTTGAAAAACGGGTTTTGATATATTTCCTTTTTCATGATTATCTTTCAGCTTTCTGTTTTTCAAGATAAGGTTCATAATATTCGAGCCACTGACGGATGGCGTTCTCCAGGGCACGGCTGGTGATGGTGCCGCCGGAGATGGCGTCGATCTCATGGGCGGAGCCTTCGGGTGCGCCTCCCTTGACTACTGTCACGGATACCAGGCTGCTTCCGTCGAAGATGGACTTGCCGATGAACTGGTCGCTGAACATAGGTGTGGCTATCTCGGCGCCCAGACCGGGAGTCTCGCCCTTGTGGAGGAAGGTGGCTCCGTAGATGGTGTTGTAGTCATCCTTGAGGGATACATAGCCCCAGATAGGACCCCAAAGACCGGCTCCGTAGATGGGGAAGATCTCGACCTTGCTGCCGTCGTCCAGGGTGCAGACGAAGACAGGGAGGGTGAGCTTCGAGACATCGGGATTGGCCTGTTTCATGATGTCGTACTGGGATTTCAGACCTGCTGTCAGGGCGAGGGAGAATGCGTCTCCTTCCACCTTGTTGCCCTGTGCGTCGACCAGATAGGAGTCGGTGATGTACTTGTTGAACTCCTGCTCTACGTAGGCGTTCTTGTCGGAGGCCTCATCGGCGCCCTGCCCGAGGTTTACGGAGGACAGGATGCTCTGGCGGGTCTCGGTATTCACGTTGGCCTGCTGCTTGCCGCTCAGGGATACGGACACGTACGCGAGAACAGCAGCCACGATCACCACCATGACGGTGGAGTAGATGATAGTATATGTGTTACTGTTGGTATTCATAGTGTGATTCTCCCTTATTGATTGATTTGAGCTCTCTTGAGACGGTTCTTGATGTTCCTCTGAACTACACAGTAGTCAATCAGAGGAGCAAAGGTGTTCATGAGCAGGATAGCCAGCATCATTCCCTCGGGGTAACCGGGGTTGAACACTCTGAGGATGATGGTGAAGGCTCCGATCAGGAAACCGTAGATCCACTTGCCGGTCTCGGTCTGGGCCGAGGTCACGGGGTCGGTGGCCATGAAGACTGCTCCGAAAGCGAAGCCGCCCATGATCAGGTGCTCCCATGCGGGAAGCGCGAGGTAGGACGAAGCGTCAGGAGCGAGGGCGTTGCAGAGGTAGCCGATTGCCAGAGCTCCAACAACGGTGGACAGCATGATTTTCCAGCTTGCCACTCCGAAGAACAGCAGGATGGCGGCACCGATGAGGATTGCTACCGTAGAGGTCTCACCGGGACATCCGGGGATGAATCCGAGGAACATGTCCAGAGCCGAGGGCATATTGGAGAAATTGCCGAGAGCCGCGTCCGCGAGGGGTGTCGCTCCGGAATATCCGTCCACGCCGGCGACCCATACCTTGTCACCCGACATGCTGGCAGGGTAGGCGAAGAAAAGGAATGCCCTGGCGATGAGGGCGGGGTTCCAGATGTTCATGCCTGTGCCTCCGAATACCTCCTTGCCGATGATGACGGCGAAGGCCACTGCGAGGGCCAGGATCCAGAGGGGAGTGGTGATGGGCACGATCAGGGGGATGATCATACCGGTAACGAGGTATCCCTCATTGACCTCATGTCCGCGGATCTGAGCCGATGCGAACTCGATGCCCAGACCTACGATGTAGGATACGAGGTAGAGGGGAAGTATCTTGAGGAATCCGTACCACACTTTTGCCCAGAAGGTCATGTCACCTCCTGCGGCGAGATTGTGCTGGTCGCCGATGTTATAGATACCGAAGAGGAAAGTGGGGATCAGGGCGACCACCACGATGATCATGACTCTCTTGAGGTCGTTGCAGTCCCTTACGTGCGAGCCTCTCTTAGTGACGGTATTGGGCACCCGGAGGAACGACTGGAAGGCCTCGATGGTGGAGTCGAATATTGAGCCTTTTTTCTCTTTCTTTTCCATATTGCTTATGCCATTTCTTTAATCATGAGGTCAATACCCTTGGATACGATAGCCTGGATGTCTATCTTCGAAGGGTCAATGTATTCGCAGAGGGCGAAGTCCTCCTCGACCACCTCGTAGATGCCGAGCTGCTCCATCTTGTCGATGTCCTCGGCGAGGATAGCCTTGAGCAGGTACACGGGATAGATGTTCATGGGGAACACCTGGGCGTACTTGTTGGTCATTACGAAAGCTCTCACGCCTCCGTTGAGGTTGGAGTCCATCTTGTATCTCTTCTTGGGAGTAAGCCAGGAGAAATAGGTGGATGCGAAACTGTACTTCTTGGTCCTGAAAGGCTTGGCCCATCCAAATGTCTCATAGTAGGTGCCTTCGGTGATCAAGGAGATGCAGTCGTCGTAGAAGCCCAGATAACCCTCCTTGCCGACATTGGTGCCGGTGAGGATGTTGCCGCTGATGTAGCGTACGGGGCAGCCCTGCTGGAGCTTCTCCACATTGTCGTTGACCATGTCGGCTATGCCGCTGAAGCACATGCCGCTGATGCACTTGATATAGCCGGGGGTGCTTACGCGGGGGCCTCCAACGGCCACTGTCTTGCGCATGTCCACCTTGCCGGTGTTGAAGAAACGGCCCATGATGGCCAGCATCTGGAGATTGACGGTCCAGATCAGGTCACCCTTGTTGATGGGGCAGACGTGATTGATCTGCACGCCTACGTTGCCGGCGGGGTGAGGTCCGTCGAAGATGTGGAACTCGACTCCGGAAAGCTTGTGGAAAGGAGAACTGGCGTGGGTTTTTGCGCAGAGACCGAAATGGATCTTGGGAGCAAGTTTTGCGAGTACGTTGACGGCTGTCTGGATGTTGTCAACCTCGTCCTTGAGAATGTAGTCGTAATCCGCTGCCAGTGGAGCGGTGTCGAATCCCGAGATGTAGACGGCTTTGGGACGTATCTCAGGGTTGGGCACGATGCCGTAGGGGCGCTGCTTGATGCAGGGCCACAGACCGCTCTCCAGGAGGGCGCTGACAGCCTGCTCGGCCGTGATGGCTTCGGGCTTGGGAAGATTGAACTCGGCGTACTCCGTTTCCGGGTCAGCCTTGACTCTGACTTCGAGAAGCTTTCTCTTCTCTCCTCTGACAATTTCGCTGACAGTGCCGCTCACCGGTGAGGTGAACTTGATCTCAGGTCTCTTTTTATCGACAAAAAGGACGGTTCCGGCCTTGACGGCGTCACCTTCCTTTACTGCGAGCTTGGGGATAAGACCTTTGAAATCGGTTGGCTTGACGGCTACTGTCTCAGAAACTATCGTTTTGAGGATTTGGGCGGACGGCACACCCTCGACGGGAATGTCGAGCCCTTGTTTCAATTTTATATAGTCAACCATATCCTATATTATTATATATGAAAATTCGGGTGCAAATATAGATAAAACTTTTGTAGATTTGCGCTGAAAATTAAAAAGAATGCAATATGAATTTGTCGGGGTTGAACAGTGTTCAGCAAGAGGCAGTTAGATGTGCTGACGGAGCTTCAATAATAATAGCCGGAGCCGGTTCCGGGAAAACTCGCGTGCTTACGTGGAAGATAGCGTGCCTGATAGAGTCGGGCGTGGAACCGTCCTCCATCATGGCTCTTACCTTCACCAACAAGGCGGCCAAGGAGATGAAGGAGCGCATCGCGTCCATCGTCGGGCGGGACCGCTCGCGCCGTCTGTGGATGGGCACTTTCCACTCCATATTTGCCCGCATACTCAGGGAGTACGCCGACCTTCTGGGCTTTCCTAAGGCGTTTACGATATATGACGCTACTGATGCGAAGAACGCAGTCAAGATGTGCATCAAGGAACTCCAGCTCGACGACAAGGTCTACAAGCCAGGCGAGGTACTCTCCCGCATATCCACCGCGAAGAACTATCTGGTTACTGCGGAGGCATACATGAACAATCACGAGGCCATCCGCAAGGACACCCAGATGCGCAAGGGCCGTATATGCGATGTGTACAGGCTGTATTCGGAAAAATGCCGGAAGGAGGGAGTCATGGATTTCGACGATATCCTCCTGTACACCAATATCCTCCTGAACCGTCATCCGGAGGTGGCGGAGAATCTCAAGAATGTCATCTCGCATATCCTGGTGGACGAGTATCAGGATACCAACATGGCGCAGTACCGGATAGTCAACCTGCTGGCCCGCGACCGCCGCAACCTCACTGTAGTCGGAGACGACTCCCAGAGCATCTACGCCTTCCGCGGGGCAAGGATTCAGAACATCCTCAATTTCAAGCGGGACTATCCCGAGGCCAGGGAGTTCCGTCTGGAGCAGAACTACCGCTCGACCCAGGTAATCGTCAATGCCGCCAACTCCGTCATCGCCCATAATCAGAACCGCCTGAAGAAGGAGTGCTTCTCCGAGGGCGACCGGGGGGAGAAGATAGAGCTCATCAAGGCTTACAATGAGCAGGACGAGGCCTCGTCCATCGTATCCTCCATCATGCGGCGCATCTATTCCTCCAAGGCCTCATACGATTCATTCGCCGTCCTCTACCGTACCAATTCCCAGTCGAGGGTGCTGGAGGAGGCTCTCCGCCGCCGCAATATACCTTATATTATATATGCCGGTCACTCCTTCTACGAGCGGAAGGAGGTCAAGAACATGCTGGCCTATCTCCGACTGGTGCTCAATCACAATGACAATGAGGCCTTCCGCCGTATAGTCAATCTTCCCGCCCGCGGGATAGGACAGACCTCCCTGAGCCGGCTCGGCGAGGCTTCCGCCGCCACCGGCATCCCGCTGCTGGAGATGTGCCGCCAGAGCGGTCTCGACCGCTTCGACATCAAGGAGTCCACTGCCGCCAAGCTCCGGATGTTCGCCGATATGATCGACGGCTACTCGTCCAGGATAGCCTCCGATGACGCCTACACCCTTGCGGTGGCGGTGGCGGAAGGTTCCGGATACCTCCCTTCACTGAAGGCGGACCTGTCTGTCGAGGGCATCTCGGCTCTGGGCAATGTCTCCGAGCTGCTGAACGGCGTCAAGGAGTTCGTGGACCAGGAGGTCGAGGCGGCGGAGGAAATGGGAGAGCACGGCCGTATCCCTTCGCTCGAGGCATATATGGAGAATGTCGCCCTGTTGACCGATGCGGACAATGCCGACGAGGAGGATGAGAACAACCGCGTAAAGCTGATGACCGTCCACGCCTCCAAGGGACTGGAATTCCCATACGTCTACATTTCGGGTATGGAGGAGAATCTCTTCCCCTCGTTCATGTCCGGCGAGAGCCTGGAGTCGGTGGAGGAGGAGAGAAGGCTCTTCTACGTTGCATTGACGAGGGCGGAGAAGGCCGTCACCGTGTCTTATGCCGGCAGCCGCTTCCTGAACGGGAAGACCTCTGCCTGCCGTCCGAGCCGCTTTCTCAAGGAGATAGATCCGCAGTATCTGGACGGAACTGTAGAGGATTATTCGACGGTCAGCGGCAATGATTATGATAATGAGGAATATGTCCCGCGGACTCTGGTCCGCACTGTCCCGGATATGTCCCGGCTCCGTAAACTCACGCCATCAGAATCCCGCTCCTCGCAGACTCCTTCCGGCGGACATTTATCATCATCTGTAATGATGGGGGATATGAGTGTTGCAGGCGGCGACCGGGTCAGACATGACCGCTTTGGGACCGGAACCGTGGTTTCGGTGACCGGAACCGGTGGAGATGCGAAGGCAGTGGTGAAATTTGACGCCGGAGGTGAAAAAACTTTGCTTCTGAAGTATGCCAGGCTCCAAAAAGTATGATTTTGGCATGAATATTGTAATAAAATTAGACGAAGTTTTTCATAGTTTAAGTTTAGGTTAAGTAGCCGGGCCGCGTCCGATCTGAAGGATGGCGGCCCGGTGAATTTTTATACGTATCTGTCACAAAAGATATGTCTTAGCATTGAATGGCTGTCGTTACTTAAAAACAACCGTTATGGATAAATTT
>DHCMC07803__coassemble_861_pt1 | contig 24393 bp, 22 predicted proteins | sample DHCMC07803__metabat2_high_PE_031 | metagenome-assembled genome bin DHCMC07803 | reverse complement strand
GCACTGCCTCCGAAATATGAACTGATTTTATATCCGGTGAGCCAGCCATGTCCGCGACAGTACGCGCAACTTTGAGAATCCTTACATATCCTCTGGCCGAAAGTCCGTAACTGTCCATCAGTCTCTGAAGCAGCACACTCTCTTTACTGTCCAGAGCACAGTATTTCTGAATATGGGCCGGCTGCATCTGTGCGTTGGTATATATTCCCTCACCGGCAAAACGTCGGATCTGTACCTCCCGCACACGGGCAACCCGCAAGGCTATCTCCCGGCTGCTCTCCTGGTGGGAAAACGTGGAAAATGCAGCACTGTCTACGGCCCTCACATTGATATTAAGGTCTATACGGTCGAGCAACGGGCCAGATATCCTGGAGCGGTAACGGTGTATCATTGCCGGTGTACAGGTACAGCGGCCGTCATCCTCCCCGGCATAACCGCATGGGCAGGGATTCATTGAGGCTACCAGCATGAACGAAGCCGGATAGACCACTTTATATCTCGCTCTGGAAATAACTATTTTCCTGTCTTCCAAGGGCTGGCGCAATACCTCCAGAGACTGGGAAGAATATTGGGCCATCTCGTCCAGGCACAGAACCCCGTTATGGGCCAAAGATATTTCTCCGGGCATGGCTCTGACTCCTCCCCCCACCAGCGCGGCAGTACTGGCCGTATGGTGAGGAGAGCGGTACGGACGGACTGTCAGCAGCCCGGAGCCGTCCCCGAGCAACCCCGCCACAGAATATATCATGCTGGTCTCTATCGCCTCCTCCCTCGAAAGAGGCGGGAGAATTGAAGCCAGACATTTGGACATCAGGCTTTTCCCAGAACCTGGAGGTCCGAACAACAGTACATTGTGTCCTCCGCTGGCAGCTATCTCCATGCCTCTTCGGGCGAAAGGCTGCCCGGCCACATCCGCAAAATCACAGCCGAACCCTCCGTCCGTAGGCCGGTAATCCCTGCTCCCCGCCTCAAAGACCGAGGCCGCATCTCCTCCTTCCAGCACCACTGCCATCTCCTGCAGATCCGAGACCCCGAACACACGCACTCCCTCAGCCCAAGAAGCCTCCTGTACCGAATCCCGCGGCACTATCACCCTGTCAAACCCCATTCTGGCAGCCTGAACCGCCATCGGCAAAATTCCCCTTACCTTCCTCAACCTCCCGTCAAGGGAGAGTTCCCCCATTATGAGACAGCGTTCCGGTTCAGGAAAGAATATCTGCCCCGAAGCCGCCAGCATGGCCACCGCTATAGCCGCATCATAGCCTGATCCCTCTTTCTTGATATCAGCCGGAGCCATATTCACCACTGTTTTTCTTCCTGGGATGGCATAGCCGTTACGCTGCATCGCAGTTGTCACCCGCAGCAGCGACTCTCTCACCGCATTGTCCGGAAGTCCTATCAGAAAAAGCCCGACTCCGGGAGTAATGGAAACCTCCACCGTTACTTTCACCACATCTATGCCTGCGCATGTGGCGCTGTACGTCCTGTACAACGAACCTTCCTTACATTCTGTCATCGCTTGAAATTTTACACGCTAAATTATGCCCGGACGGCATTTCGGGCAAGGGCTGCGGAACAGAAAATTTACCGGAATGGACGTTTTAAAAAAAGATTACGCGTTTTTAAAAATATGCTGCATTATTTTATCCGAAGCACCGAGATGACTCTCAATGTATTGGGTACAGATGAGAGAAAGACGCTCCAAAACCTCCGGTGAATGTACCCACCACTCCAGCAAAGGACGGAGCTCCTTGCAGGAAGAGATACTGAAAGCCCCGCCCAGCGAGATGAGATCCTTGGCTTCCTGAAATTTTTCATAGTGGGGTCCGAAAATTACGGGACAGCCATAGATAGCCGCCTCAAGGATATTGTGAATGCCGCTTGACGAGAATCCGCCGCCCACATAGGCAAAATCCCCATATTTATACAGGGAGGACAGCAGTCCGACCACATCGATAATCAGGACATCCGCCGCCTCGGCCTCTACCTGCCACTCTTCCCTGGGCCTGCCGGAGCATTCCGAATACAGGATTACCGAATATTCTTGGAAGATGGACCGGATACGGGAAATATGCTGGCCGTGCACCTCGTGGGGCACCAGTATCAGCTTGGCCTCCAGAACGTGCTTCAGCGACTTGGATATGACGTATTCGTCTTCTTCCCAGGTGCTGCCGGCCACCCAAGCCCTGCGGTTGCCTATGAAAGTTTCCATCACGTCATTGTGCATATCGTTGCCGGAACATATCTCCTGCACGCGGTCAAAGCGGGTATCCCCGGCTATAATCACGTTGTTGACTCCCAGACCGGCCAGCAAGCGGCGGGATTCCTCGTTCTGCACAAAAAGGGTGGTATAGGTCCGCAGTATCCTGCGCATGAAGACTCCGTAGCGGCGGAAGAAAATCTGGCCGGGCCTGAATATCGCAGAAATTATGTAAGTGTCAGTATGCCTCTGCTTGAGGGCGGTCAGATAGTTGTACCAGAACTCATACTTTACGAAAATAGCCGTTGCAGGACGTACGGCGTCCAGAAAACGACGGGCATTGCGCCTGGTATCCATCGGCAGATAGAACACTGCGTCCGCGTAATCGTAGTGCTGACGCAGCATGTAACCTGAGGGTGAGAAGAATGTCAGAAGGACATACTTGTCAGGAGAGATGCTTTTGAGTCTTTCAATCAGAGGTCTGGCTTGCTCAAACTCCCCCACCGAAGAACAGTGGAACCAGACGGTCTCACGCTCACCGCGTTCCCGCATGGCTTCACTTACAGCCCTCATCAATCCCTTGCGGCCATTGACAAAAAGAGCCGCCTTGTGGCTGAAAAGAGCTATGACACGGGCCCCGAAGAAATAAAGGTATATCGCTATATCGTATAAAATTCTCACACTTCTGATTTTGGCAGCAAATGTAAGAACAAAAACCTAAATTTCGTACCTTTGGCGTCACTATATGTTAACTCAGCTGCCTTGATAAGGAACTTCTTATACGAAACCGGCCGGTACCTGCTGTTTCTCAAGCAAGTATTTACACGACCAGAGAAATGGAGACTGCTGCTCAGACAGTTCGTCACCGAGACCGGCAAGCTCGTGCTCGGCTCCATTCCCCTGATAGCCCTCATATCGGTCTTCATCGGAGCTGTACTGGTCATTCAGACAGCCAACAACATGACTTCACCGCTGCTGCCTAAAATGTACATCGGCTACATGGCCCGCGAATCCCTGATTCTGGAATTCTGCTCTACGATGGTCTGTCTCATTCTGGCCGGCAAGATAGGCTCCAGCATATCTTCCGAACTGGGGACCATGCGCATCACAGAGCAGATTGACGCAATGGAAATGATGGGTGTCAACTCCGCCAATTTTCTGGTGCTTCCCAAAATTCTTTCCACTACCATGCTCAACCCCCTCCTTACCCTGATGAGCTTCATAATGGGGCTGCTGGGCGGTTACCTTCTGATAGCCGCCACCGGCATCATCAAGACCGCTGACTATCTGACCGGCATACAATTCGCCTTCAACGGCTACTACATAACATACAGTCTGATGAAGACAGCTGTATTCAGCTTCATCATAAGCTCCTTATCCGCATACTACGGCTACAATGCCATAGGAGGCTCCCTCGGAGTAGGCCGCAGCGCCACGAAAGCCATCGTCATCTCAAGCGCAATGATATTGATATTCAATCTAATACTCACCCGCATCATGTTATGATCACTGTACGCCACCTGACCAAATATTTTGACGGCAGGCCAGCTGTCAAGGACATAAACGCCGAGTACCTGCCCGGTCAATGTTCTCTGGTAATAGGCGCCAGCGGCTCAGGCAAGACCGTGCTGCTCAAATCCATAGTAGGTCTGCTGGAACCGGATGAAGGAGATGTGCTGCTTAACGGAACAGCCTTCAACCACTTATCCCATACTGAAAAAAAGAAAATCCGCAGCCGGATGGGAATGCTGTTTCAGGGCAGTGCTCTGTTCGACTTCGCTACAGCTCTGGAAAATGTCATGTTCCCTCTGGATTTCTTCACAGACATGAGCCGCAGCGAAAAACGCAGCAGAGCCGCATTCTGTCTCCGAAGGGTCGGGTTGGAAGGAGTCGACAGGAAATACCCCTCGGAACTGTCAGGAGGCATGCAGAAAAGAGTCGGTATCGCCCGCGCCATAGCCCTCAATCCCCAATATCTTTTCTGCGACGAGCCCAACTCAGGGCTGGATCCTCAGACATCCCTGATGATAGACCGTCTGATACAGGAAATTACAAGGGAGTACAACATCACGACCATCATCAATACACACGACATGAACTCAGTCATGGAAATCGGTGACAAAGTGCTGTTCATCCATAATGGCGAGAAATACTGGGAAGGCTCCAAGGATACCATCCTCACATCGGACAACGCCAAACTGGAAGAGTTCATCTTCGCCTCAAGGATGGCACGGGAACTCAAGCTCCGATATGGAAGCGGAAGCCCATCTCAAGATTGAACTGAAGAGGCTGCTCAGTCCTGACAGAATAGGGCTGGTCGCAATCGAAGAAATAAGTCAGACGTGGATCCACATACAGACCCATAAAGTCAATGAAACGATACTCCAGACCCAGGCCTACATTGGCCGACCACTGCAGACCTTCCGCCTTTCTGTGCTGCTTATAGGTAACTGAATGTAAGTCCGTGATATCGTAAGACACCTTAACAGCCCGCTCCATCATACACCCGGCACTGGCATAAAACGAAAGGCGGTCGGAGGACAGAATACCGACATAGAAGTTCAGAGGGACACCGAGATAATGGACAGACTGATCCACCGAGGCCTGGAACTGATGGTCCACCAGCGCCTCATAACGGCTGTTCAGGAAGGTATAATTGACCCCCAGTCCCACTCCCAGCCGATTGTCCAGGAATGAATATTTAAGTTCGAGACCTACCGACACAGGAAAATAATGCCTGGGTTCAGTCGCCGGAACTATACCGGCAACATTGGAAGAGGAGCCGGCGGCGCCCCAAGTGTAGCTCGGCTGGGAGAAATCCACATTACCGCTGGCGCGGGTCGGAGAGAGATTGCCCCCCGCTGAAACCGAAAAGGCCGCTCCACTATGCTCATCAGCGGCATCCTGAGGTTCATCCACCATCATTGCAATATAATCGGCACTGGACGCACGGTCATAAATCGAAGGTATACCGGAGACATCGGGAACTGAGCATTCAGCCTCATCCCCGGCAGCAGTGTTCCCGACCATACCGGATGTCTCCACCACGGCGGATGCCTGCACCTGAGGCCTACGCAGTTCCTTTGCCGCTGCCGCTACCGGATCTGACTGAACCCGAGCCTGGGCCAAAAGCTCCGGAAGAGCCTTTAAAGTACTGCCGGAACGGTCCATGACGGCTTCTGCAGGCTCCACGGAAGCCTCGGCGACCGCCACTTCCGGTACATTGTCATCTCCATGCCGCATCATGAAAGGGGTTACCAACAAGGTTGCCGCTACTGCCGCAGCAGCACCGTAACGCACCGCCTTTCTCCAGAAGACGAGCCCCGAGCGTCTGTCAAGTTCCTTTTCGATTCCTTTCCACACATCCTCAGAAGGAGTCTCGGAACAGGAATCCACCATTTCCTTGATTCTGCTGTCAAACAATTCGTATTTTTCTTCTTTCTTCATTTTCCTTTCATATTACCTCTCAGCCTTTCCTGCAGCCACATTCTCGCCCTGCTGAGCTGCGATCTGGACGTTGCCTCCGATATTCCCAGAGCCTCGGCTATCTCCGGATGCGTATAACCCTCGATCACATTCATATTGAATACCGCTCTGAAACCATCAGGCATCTGGCGTATCATTCTGAGAATATCCCGGCCTCCTATACCCGAGAGTAAGTCCTCACCGCTGCTTACACCACGGACGACAGGCTCATCCATATCCGCCGCCCCGCGCAGCACATCCCCTTTGCGGAGCCTCATGAGGGCCGTATTGACAAAAATCCTACGCATCCACCCCTCAAGGGAGCCGGAGGAATTGAAGGTAGTGATCTTCGAGAACACAGTAATAAATCCTTCCTGAAGCAGATCCTGAGCCTCGTCCCTGTCCCTCGCGTACCGTAAACAAACGACAAACATACGGGAGGAAAACCTCTCGTACAAGGCCCTCTGGGCCCTTCTGTCCTGCCTGACGCATCCACGTACCAGGCTGTCTTCGGTACTTAGGTCAATTCTGTCTGATGACATTCAGCTGCCTTTTAAATAGATGCAAAAATAATTCAATTTGCTGCATCTTCGGCTCGAATATTGTATCTTTGCCTCAGGAATTTTTTATATCTGACACATGAGATCAGCCATACTCAAGCCAGCCCTGCTCATACTGGCGGTCTTCTCATCGGCTTTCTGCGCCGGAGCATCAGAGAAAGACACAGTCAGGGCGGAAGACTACTATATAGAAGGTGTCCGCGCATACTGTGCCGGGGAATACAGTTCCGCAGAATCCAGCCTGTCCCACTGCCTGAGGCTGGAGCCGGAAAACGATGCTGCGATGTATTACCTGGCGATGATTCATCTCAGCCGCAATGACACCGACAAGGCCATGAATCTTCTGGACAAAGCTTCCGCCATCTCTCCCGGAAACACATGGTACAGTCTGGCTACTGCCCGGCTGTATTCCGGTATAGGAGAGAACGACCTGGCCATCAGCATATACGAAACTCTTATCGCTGACCACCCCTCAAAAAGCGACTACTATTACGAGCTCATCGACCTGCTTGTCCGTAGCGGTGAACTGGACAAGGCTCTGGAAATCCTGGACAAGATAGAACAGTTGCGAGGCAGCAACGAACTCACATGCAACGCCCGTTACGAGATACTCATCCGCCAGGGACGCTATGACGACGCGGAGTCCGTAGTACGCAGAATGGACGAGGAGTTCCCCTCCGCCCGTACCGCACTGCTGCTGGGAGACCTGCATAAGTCCAGATACGAGGACACTACGGCACTGCGCTACTATAGGAGAGCCTTATCCCTGGACCCGGATTTCACCCCGGCCTATTTCGGAGTGGCTGAAGTGTACAGGATGCAGCGCAACTTCTATTACTATTTTAAAAACATTGACATCTTCCTTTCAGGACCGGACATGAACCCGGAAATGAAATCCAGCTACTTCCAGGAGATCGTGTTCCCCTCCGGCATGGTCCAGGTATTCAAGCCCCAGGTGGACACCATGATACTCTGTACTCTCCACGCCCACCCCGAGGACACCACCGTTCTGAGTCTTGCCGGCACCTACTATATCGCAGTGGACAGCGTGGACAGGGGACTGGAGCTCCTGAGGCGGAATGTGGAGCTGCATCCCGACGTGAAATCCGTCCACTCCGCTCTTCTGGGACAGCTGTACTATCTGGAGGACTGGGAACAGCTTATAGCGGCAGCAAGACAGACTACAGAGAAATTCCCAGACGACTTCACTCTCAGGGAAGTCCTGGCCATAGCCTGCTGGCAGCACGGTGACATAGAAGAGGCTGTCAAGGTATACCTTCAGATACTCAGAGACATTCCAGGAGACCATCCCATGCTCATCAACTGCTACGGTTCCCTCGGAGACCTCTATCACGAGCTGGGCAACCGGCGTCAGTCCTATGCCTGCTATGAGAAAGGCCTGAAAATAGACGACAATTACAGCCCCATACTCAACAACTACGCCTACTACCTCAGCGAGGAAAGGCGCAACCTAAAGAAAGCACTGGAAATGAGCCGGAAGACGATTCTCAACGAACCTGAGAACGCGACATATCTCGACACCTACGGATGGCTGCTCTATCTCACCGGAGACTATGAGCAGGCCCGCAAATATCTCAAGGACGCCATGGTATACGGAGGCAAGGAGAACGCTGAGGTTCTGGACCACTACGCGGAAGCCCTGTTCGCCCTGAAGGAATACAACCTCGCCTTCCTCTACTGGGGCAATGCTGACAAGATAGACCCGAGCCTTGGTCTGAGTGAGAAGATAGCCAGACGCAGGGCCGAGGTCGGAAAATAGTACTGACGGATGACAAGACGGATAATCATACTGTGCGTCGCGGTGCTGACAGCCATCCCCTCCTGGAGCCAGAATGTCCAGGAGCAGAGGGAGCGCAAGAAGCAGCTGGAGGAGGAAATCGCCTTGATTGACAAACAGCTGAGTACCACTTCCAAAAAACGGAAGCAGAGCCTCAACACACTGATTCTCACCAGGCAGAAACTTGAAGCCCGCAAAAAGCTCATCGACCGGCTGGACAGTGACATCGCAGGATATGACAGCTCCATATCGTCCACCAATGCCGAGATCGCCCGCCTCAACGAGCGTCTCGACACACTCAGGAAGTACCATGCAGACCTGGTCAGAGGAGCCTACAAGACCCGCGACAACAAAGTCTGGTTCATGTACATCCTCTCCAGCAAGGACATCAACCAGGGACTGCGCCGCTGGGCCTACCTCAAGAACATATCCCTTTCCGTCCGGCAGCAGGCCATGGCCATCAAGAGCACGGAACTCGACCTGCAGCTGGAGAATGCCCGCCTGGAGGAGCTGAAGGCAGGCTCAATGCAGGCCAAGGCCGAAAGGGAAAAGGAAAGGGATGCCCTCAGTACCGAGGAGCGAAAGGCCAACTCCATGGTAGTCCAGCTCTCCAAGGAGGAACGTGCCATGAAGCGCGAGCTGCAGCAGAAGCAGAAGGAGGTCGAGCGCCTCAACAAGGAGATAGAGCGCATCCTGGCCGAAGCCGTCAAGCAGCAGAAATCCGGCAAGGGCGCAGCCGTCGACTATGCCCTCTCCGCCAAGTTCGGAGAGAACAGAGGCAAGCTGCCCTGGCCCGTAAGCGGAGTGGTCATCCAGAAGTTCGGCCAGAACTACCACCCCGTATTCAAGAATCTCAAGATGCCCTACAACAACGGCATCAACATATCTGCCCCGGCCGGAAGCAACGCCAACGCCGTATTTGACGGAGTAGTGAAGCAGATCCTCGTCATGCCCGGCTACGACCAGTGCGTCCTCGTCCAGCACGGCGAGTACTTCACTTTCTACTGCAAGCTCAAGCGGGTCTATGTCAAGAGCGGAGACAAGATATCCACCGGCGACCGCATCGGCGAGATCAGCCTCAACGAGGACGGCAACGCAGAGCTGCACTTCCAACTGTGGAAGGGCACCGAAAAGCAGAATCCGGAAAACTGGCTGCGGTAAAATCTAATACTCGAAGCTGCTGCCTCCGATGAACTCCCTCATCACGGAGGTAGGCGGTATGCAGTCTATCTCGTCCGGTGTCAATGGAGTAATGTAGGAGAGGAACTTGAGCAGCCGCACGCTCTCGGAGTAAGCATCCGACAGGGGCGGGATGCGCTCGAGCAGGGGCTCGGCATAGTAGCGGAGCAGGGGCAGCTCGAAGAGCAGGGCCGAGTTGAACATCGCGTCGGCATTCTCCTGATAGGGGAAAATGTTCTTCTCCTCCCCGGCGCGGACACTCTTCCAGCGGAGGATAGTGTCCTCAGGGGTGATGCCCCTGGTAAAATTGTCCCGGACCATGCGGCGCAGCAGGCGGTTGTCGGCGGTCGAGATATAGTTGTTCTCATCCACCGACAGGGAGGTCAGGGCGGAGGCGAAGACGCGGAATACCTTCTCCCCGTCTATGTGCTTGGTCAGCTCGGGGTTCAGGGCGTGGATACCCTCCATGATCAGGATATCGCCCTCGCGCATCTGCATCCTGCGGCCGTCGAAGCGGCGGCATCCGTTCACGAAGTCATATTTTGGCAGTTTCACCTCCCGGCCGTCGAACAGGTCGTTGAGCTGTGCTCCGAGGAAGGGCAGGTCGAGGGCATAGATGCTCTCGAAATCGTACTCGCCGTTAACGTCCCTGGGAGTCTTGTCCCGGTCCAGGAAATAATCGTCCATGGCGATGACCAGGGGGCGGAGTCCCAGCACCCGGCACTGCATGGCTATGCGCTTGGAGGTAGTGGTCTTGCCGCTGCTCGACGGACCGGCGATCAGCACCAGCTTGACAGTATCCCGCCTGTCGTAGATGCGGTCGGCTATCTGCGCGTACTTGCGCTCGTGCAGGGCCTCGGCCACGGCTATCAGATCCTTGGCCTCCCCGCGCCTGACTGCCTCGTTGACCGAGCCGATACCGTGGGCTCCGAGGATGGAGCACCAGCGGGAGTTCTCCTTGAAGACGGCGCTGAGCTTGTCCTGGTACTTGTAGGGCGAGATTACCGACGGGTCGGAGGCCGAAGGCGACTGGAGGCAGAAGCCGTCCCCGTAAGGTATCAGGTCGAATACGTCTATCTCTCCTGTGCGCTCCAGCAGCGGACCGTAAAATGTATCCGCATAGCCGTCCAGCCAGTACACCGACACGAAGAACTTCTCCATATCGGCCACCAGCGAGGCCTTCTCAGGCCGGCCGTTGTCGCGGAAGAGCCGGGCCGCCTCGTCATTGGTCATCTTCTTCTTCTCGAAAGGCAGGTCCGCGGCTATTATCTCCGCCATCCGCTTGCGGAGGGCTCCCACCCTGTCCGCTCCTGCCGGTTCGGTGACATATACCCTGTCTCCGGTATCGCGGCGCAGCTCGCCGTACAGGCCGTTGGGCAGGGTGTAGTCCAGGAAAAGGCTGAGGTCCGGGAACAAGTCCACCGCCGCCTTCTGCAGCACGAACGACAGGGAGCGGGAATAGGTTCTGCGTCCGTCCGGATGCGTGCAATCTATGAACTTGACGGTATGGGACGTATATATCGGGAAGGTCAGTTCCTTGAGCATGTTGTCCACCAGCGCGGCCACCACCGGATATCTGCATCCGGTGTCTATCTTCCGTGCCAGCTCGCCCACCGTCGTCCCGGGAGCGCAGTCGTAAAAGCCCTGCAGGCTGTCGCAATATACCGTAATCATATCTTTCATCTTATAGTTTCAATAGGGTTCTGAGGTAGGGACCGGTGACCGAGGCGGGGTCGGCGGCGACCTGCTCGGGGGTGCCCTGCGAGACGATGCGGCCTCCGTCACGGCCCCCTGCCGGGCCCATGTCGAAGAGGTAGTCCACGGACTTGAGGACGTCCAGGTTGTGTTCGATGATGACGACAGTGTTGCCGCCCTCGGCTAAGCGCTGGAGCACGTTCATGAGCACGGCGATGTCCTCGGAATGCAGGCCGGTGGTCGGCTCGTCGAGGATGTAGAGTGTACGTCCGGTATCCTGCCGGGCCAGCTCGGCCGCTATCTTGACCCTCTGGTTCTCTCCGCCGCTGAGGGTCAGGGAGGACTGTCCGAGACGGATGTAGCCGAGACCCACGTCCTCGAGGGTCTTGAGCTTGCGGGCTATCGACGGCACGGGGGCAAAGAACTCCACGGCCTGGGAGATGGTCATCTCGAGGACGTCGTTGATGCTCTTGCCCTTGTACTTGACAGCCAGCACATCCGGGTTGAACCGCTTGCCGTGGCATTCCTTGCAGGTGACGGTCACCGAAGGGAGGAAATTCATCTCGATGACCTCCACACCCGCACCCTTGCAGGCCTCGCAGCGGCCGCCCTTGACATTGAACGAGAACTTATTGGACTTGAAACCGCGGATCTTGGCGTCCGGAGTCTCGGCGAAGAGATTGCGGATGTAGGTGAGCACGCCGGTGTAGGTCGCGGGGTTGGAGCGCGGCGAACGGCCTACCGGAGACTGGTCTATCTCCACGAGCTTATCGATGTTCTCCAGGCCCTCCAGGGACCTGTACGGAAGCACCGAATACCTGGAGCGGTAGAGCCGGTTGCTGATTACCGGCATGAGAGTATCGTTGATAAGGGAGGACTTGCCGCTGCCGCTGACCCCGCTTATGCCGATGATGCAGCCGAGCGGGAGACTGATGTCCACATCCTTCAGATTGTTCCCGGAAGCCCCGCGGAGAGTGATGAACTTCCCGTTGCCCGGGCGGCGGAACGACGGCACCTCTATCTGCCGCGACCCTTTCAGGTATTCGAATGTCAGCCCCCCTTCATTTTCCCTGTCGATGACCGGCAGGCCCGCCGGCAGCCTGTACCCCGGATCCAGCTTGAGCTGAGGCGGTCCGCTGAACAGCACCTCTCCCCCCTTCTCGCCCGCTCCCGGACCTATGTCCACGATCCAGTCCGCACTGCGCATCATCTCCTCGTCGTGCTCCACGACCATGACCGTATTGCCCTCGTCGCGCAGCCGCCTGAGGGAGTTGATGAGTTTTATATTGTCCGACTGATGCAGCCCGATGCTGGGCTCGTCGAGGATATACAGCACATTGACTAACTTGGAGCCGATCTGGGTGGCTAAACGGATGCGCTGGCTCTCCCCGCCGCTGAGCGACATAGTGCTGCGGCTCAGCGAGAGATACGACAGCCCGACATCCACTAAAAAACCTATCCTTTCCCGGAGCTCCTTGACGATATCGGCGGCCACCGCCTGCCCCCTCGGGTCGAGTTTGTCCTTCAGACCGCCCACCCAGTCGTAGAGCACGCTCACGTCCATATCGCTGACCTCCGCGATGTCCAGCCCTCCGATCTTGAAGCAGAGCGAGTCCTTCCTCAGCCGCTTGCCGTGGCACTCCGGACACACCACCTCGCTCGAATACCTGCTGGCGACGCTGTCATCATCCTCCTCACCGTCCCCCTCGAACCGCGAGAGCAGCCCCGGGAAGGTGATCATCTCCGAGAGCCCGCCGCGGGTATCCACCCGGATCAGGTCCTCCGAGCCGTTGAGAATGATGTTCATTGTCTCCTGGGGAATGTCCTTTATCGGGTCGAAAAGGGAAAAACCGTATTTGCGGGCCACCGCCTCGAGGACCGTGAACACCGCATTGTCCCGCTTCTTGCCGAGAGGGGCAATGCCGCCGTCCGCGATGGACAGCGATGGGTCGGGAACTATCTTGGCCATGTCCACCTCCCGGACGGTGCCGAGGCCGTTGCATACCGGGCAGGCGCCTGCCGGGGAGTTGAAGGAAAATGTATGGGGCGCCGGCTCGGGGAAGGATATTCCGCTGTCCGGACAGATAAAATGCTTGCTGAAATGACGGACCTCCCCCGTCTCAGGGTCGAGGATCATCAGAGAACCCTTGCCCTGCGTCAGAGCGGAGAGGACCGAGGCACGGATCCGCTTGCCGTCCTCCTCCTTGGGCACCACCCGGTCTATGACCGCCTCTATGAAATGTACCTTGTAGCGGTCCACCCCAGAGGTCATGTCCCCGAGCGGACGGATCTCCCCGTCGATGCGGGCGTAGGACAGGCCCTTCTTGAGCAGGCTGTCGAACAGCTCGCGATAGTGGCCCTTGCGGCCCTTGACCAGGGGGGCCAGGATGATGCACTTGCGACCGGCGTACTCCTTCATGATCAGGTCCACGATGCCGGAGTCGGTGTATTTGACCATCGGCTTGCCGGTTACGGGCGAATAGGCCGTGGAGGCCCTGGCGTAGAGGAGGCGGAGGAAGTCGGAAATCTCCGTGATGGTGCCGACGGTAGAACGGGGGTTGCGGTTGGTGCTCTTCTGCTCTATGGCGATGGTAGGGCTGAGACCGTCGATGCTCTCCACCTCCGGCCGCTCCATCACGCCGATGTAGTGCCGGGCGTAGGCGGACAGGGTGTCCATGTAGCGGCGCCGGGCCTCGGCGTAGATGGTGTCGAAGGCCAACGACGACTTTCCGCTGCCGCTCAGGCCGGTGATGACCACGAGGGCATGCCGCGGTATCCTCAGGGAGATGCCCTTGAGGTTGTGGACCGAGGCCTTGCAGATGTCTATGTAGCCGCTGTCCTGCATGCCTATGCGTTCTGCTGCCGGTCTATCTCCCTTGCAATGATGTCTTCCAGGAATGGATTGGTCATCTTCTCCCGTCCGATGTCGGTGGCGGGACCGTGACCGGGATATACCACAGTATCCACGGGCAGGGGCAGTATCTTGGTGCGGATGCTCTCACTGAGCAGGTCGAAGTCCCCTCCAGGAAGGTCGGTGCGTCCGATGCTGCCGCAGAAGAGGGTGTCGCCGGTGAAGACGTAACCGCCCTTCTCATCGTAGAAGAGCACCCCGCCGGCGGTGTGTCCGGGGGAGGCCAGCACCCTAAGCTGTATTGTCCCCACATTGATGATGTCCCCGTCCTTTATGTCGCGGACATTGTCCTCCGAGGGCTGCCCGAACTCGTAGCCGAAGTAGCTGCCGTAGGAGCTGGAGCGCCTGAGCTGGGGGATGTCGGCCGCCGCGAGGTATGTGGGTATGTTCCATTTCGAGGCCACGAAGGCATTGCCCATCACGTGGTCGAAATGGCCGTGGGTCTGGAGTATCATCCGGGGATGCAGATGCTTCTCCTCGATAAACTTCACCAGTCTGTCCTTCTCCGACTGCTTGATGCAGCCCGGGTCGATTATCGCGCACTCTCCCACCTCGTCGTAGAGCACGTAGCAGCAGGTGCGCAGGTCGTTGAAATAGAATGTCTGAATCATGTAGCAAAAATAGCAAGATTTACCGAATCTCGGCTATTTTAACTAAATTTGGAGTCGGAAACGAAAACGCGCATGACCATGGACACACAGCAGAGACTATACCCGATAGGCATACAGACATTCGCGGATATCCGGAATGAGAATTACCTGTACATCGACAAGACCGAGTACGTGTACCGCATGACCCACTCCGGGGCAAGGTACATCTTCCTCAGCCGACCGAGGAGGTTCGGCAAGTCGCTGCTGGTATCTACCCTTCACAGTTATTTCGAGGGACGGAAGGAACTGTTCCAGGGGCTGGCCATAGAGGCGCTGGAAAAGGAATGGACGGTGCATCCGGTGCTGCACTTCGATATGAGCATCGCAAAGCACATGGAGAAAGAACAGCTGGAGGCGGCTTTGAGCAACCAGCTCTCATGGCACGAGAGGGAGTACGGCATCGTTCCCGAAGACAAAGACCCCAATCTCAGGCTGAAAAATCTGATAGAGACCGCATATAGGCAGACGGGGCTGAAAGTGGTCGTGCTCATCGACGAATACGATGCACCCCTGCTGGACGTGGTGCACGAGGATACGACCCTCCCGATGCTCCGCAACGTCATGCGAAACTTCTACAGCCCCCTCAAGGCCTGCGACCCGTATCTCCGCTTCGTCTTCATGACCGGCATCACCAAGTTCTCCCAGCTCAGCATCTTCAGCGAGCTCAACAACCTAGAGAACATCAGCATGCTGGAGCAGTACGCAGCCGTATGCGGCATCACCGAGGAAGAGATGCTCACCCAGATGAGTCCGGACATCGACAGACTGGCTCAGAGGCTGGAGCTCAGCCGCGAAGAGACACTGAACAAACTGAAATCCAAATACGACGGCTACCACTTCACATGGCCCTCGCCTGACATCTACAATCCGTTCAGCCTTCTCAGGGCCTTCGCCAACGCAAAACTCGACTCCTACTGGTTCGGCAGCGGCACACCGACCTACCTGATAGAGATGATGAGAAAATTCCACGTCACACCCTCACGCATAGGAGGAAACTCAGCCCCTGCCCCGGCGTTTGATGCCCCGACGGAGAGAATGACGGAGATAACCCCGCTGCTGTATCAGAGCGGCTATATCACCATCAAGGCATACGACCGGATAATTGACCTCTACACGCTGGATATTCCCAACAACGAGGTGCGCATAGGCCTGATGCGCTCCCTCCTGCCCTACTATGTCACCCCTCCGTGCACCACCGAGGCCTCAACCACCGTCGCCAGAATATACGGAGCCATCCTGAACGAGGACCTCGACGGCGCCCTCCGCCTCCTCCAGACCTTCCTCGGCACCGTCCCCTACACCGACAACACCGGTTACGAGGGCCACTGGCAGCAGATGCTCTACGTCATCTTCTCCCTTCTCGGATACTATGTGGACGTGGAGGTACGTACCCCGAAAGGCAGGGTCGACATGGTTATGCGCACCGCCTCTAAACTCTACTTAGTGGAGCTGAAGCTCGACGCCGGCGCGGATGCCGCCATGCAGCAGATAGACCTGAAGCAGTACCCCGAACGCTTCGCCCTCTGCGGCCTGCCCGTCGTCAAGGTCGCGATCGACTTCGACCGGGAGACACACAACATCTCCGGCTGGAAGATTTCACAATAATTTCCTTACTTTTGCACATAGAAAGATTAAGTCAAGACAATATGCACATAGCGGTAGCAGGAAACATAGGCAGCGGCAAGACCACCCTGACAGGTCTGCTGGCCAAGCATTACGGATGGGAGCCCCACTTCGAGTCAGTGGAATTCAACCCCTATCTGGTGGATTTCTACAACGACATGCGGAGATGGTCATTCAACCTCCAGGTGTACTTCCTCAACAAGAGGCTCAAGGACATCGTGGAGTTCCAGAACTCGGGGAAGAACGTCATCCAGGACCGCACCATCTACGAGGACGCGATGATATTCGCGCCGAACCTGCACGACATGGGACTGATGGACTCCCGCGACTTCGACAACTATTCCTCCCTGTTCGAGCTGATGCAGAGGATGGTGGGCTATCCCGACCTTCTGGTCTACCTCCGTTCCTCTATACCCAACCTGGTGGAGCAGATCCAGAAAAGGGGACGCGACTACGAGAACAGCATCCGCATCGACTACCTCAAGGGCCTCAACGACCGCTACGAGCAGTGGATCTCCGAGTACAAGGGAGAACTGCTCATCATCGACGTGGATACCTGCCGTTTCGAGGACCGCAAGGAGGATTTCAGTCAGGTCTGCGACCAGATAGACGCCAGGCTGTTCGGACTTTTCAGGTAACTTAGGAATCTTCAAAAAATAACATGCGTCATTTTTGAAAATCTTTCCAGTCCATATCGATTTTCTCATCGGTCATTTAGCCCCGCTAAACTCCCTCTTCGAAAACCGATCTGACCATGAAAATCTGATTCAAATCTGAAGCATCTTATTTTTTTCTTATTCCTTAGGGTCTGTCAGATCTTTATGGACAGGCCCACATTCAGAAGACCGCGGTAACCGAAGCCCAGCTCCGCGAATCCTCCCACCATGTCCCCGTAACGGAACTTGACGGCGGTGATGTGGAAGGAGAAATTGAGATGGTCATTGGGGACAAGCTCGTCCGACTCGGCATTGACCACCGATTCGTCCATATAGCTGACACCTACATAAAGTGCTCCGGAGCATTCCATCGGGCCCTGCTGCCAGTAGGTGAAAGCTCCCGACAGATGACCGGAATAGCTCATCACCGTGGCCCTGCACACATACTTCGGTTCGCCGGCAGGACCGGTCTCCGAGTTCTCTCCCATATACATGTCAGCACTGCCGTAGCCGTAGCCGAAATCCAGGCCTATGGATACTCTGGGATGCACAAAGAAGTTGTAGCCTACCCCGGCAATACCGGAGAACTTCTGGTTGCGGGCCTCTCCGTTGGCGAGCTCGCTATGGAAATCGGGAGACAGAATCGTCGTCAGCTCCATCAGTGACGGTGTGCCGTACTGGAGATATACCTCGCTGCGGGGGAAATAATCCACGTCCCTCACCAGATTCTTCTGGGCATAGGAGGTCAAAGAAGCTGAAAGCATCAGTGTCATAACCGCAAAGGCGGGAAGAAGACGTCTCATAATCATGCCTTTTTTTCAGTTTTACGTTTTTTGAGATATATGGAGCCGAGGGAGACCGCACCGCACAGGAGCATAGTCAGGGCCTGGCTCTCATGGGAGATAGTAGCAAAAATCACGCCCGAAGTCTGGGGTATGGAGTAGATGGAAGCCATCGCCAGGGACAATATGAAATGGTAGGCCCCTATTCCTCCCTGCACCGGGACTATCCATCCGAGACTGCCCACCACCATCAGGAAAAGGGCATCGGCCCAGTTGAGGCCAGCCACCTGAGGAAAGGCCAGAATGGTCGAATAGCTCATTGCCCAGTAACATACCCATAGGAGAAGGGTGTAGAGCAGGAACTTCCATTTGCCCTTCATCTTCAGGCCGGCGGTAAGTCCCCCGATAAGGCCTCTGGCCAGCGAGAACAGCTTTTCGAAGAATCTGTAGCGGCTCAGGCGCCTCCTGTAGCAGAAGACCAGAATGCAGGCCCCGACGCAGAGCGCAGCCGCTCCGCCTATCAGCCACAGGACATCGAAGGACATCGAGTCCACGGCGGGCCGCCACACCTCATCCGAGACGAAACGGCCGAACGAGCTTTCGCCGGCAAGCAGAACGAGGAACAATATAATAAGGTATGTCACCATATCCCAGCTTCTCTCCAGCACCACTGTACCCAGCACCGACTCGAACGAGGCCTTGCCGGTGGCGGAAATGACCCCGCAGCGGGCAAGTTCTCCGGCCCTGGGCAGAGCGAAATTGGTCAGGTAGGCCACCGTCACCCCGTCATAGGCCTCCCGCACGGTAATGGAAGGATTGAGCGGTAGCATCACCTGCCTCCAGCGCAGCCCCCTGACAACAAAGGCCAGAATGCTGGCAGCCATCGACACCAGAATCCACCTGAAGTCACAGCTGCGGATGCCGTCCATGAAATCCGCCCACTTCACTCCACGGAAAGCGAAATACAGCAGCACGGCGGCCAGCAGCAGCATGACCACCCATTGTACCGCCTTCTTTATACGCTTTCCCACAGGCATCTACATCACCAGCTTATTGGTCCGGGTATCCGGGAACACCACCTTCGGGCGGAATGTCCCGGCCTCCTCCGGAGTAACTATGGCATACGACATGATGATTACAATATCCCCGGCCGAGAACAGATGGGCCGCAGCGCCGTTGAGCTCGATGCTGCCGCTGCCCTTCTCCCCCGGAATAACGTATGTCTCCACCCGGTTGCCGTTGGTGACATTGACCACGGAGACTTTCTCGCCCTCGAAGAGACCGGCGGCCTCCATCAGGGAACGGTCCACCGTTATGCTGCCGATGTAGTCGAGATTGGCGCGGGTTACGGTGACTCTGTGGATCTTGGATTTTATTACTTCGATGTACATTCTACTTGAGTGCTATGTTGTCTATCAGACGGACCTCTCCGGCGTAGACCGCACAGGTCAGCCGCAGGTGCTCCGCCTCGTCCCAGCTGGAGACAGGACGCAAATTTAATGAATTTATGATTTCCACATACTCCGTCCTGAGCTGCGGTTCGGCGTCAATGAGCTCAGTGGTCTTCCTTACCGCCTCGGCCACCGGCATTTTGCCTACCATGTCCACGGTCTGCCGGATGCATGCGTAGATGTGGGGGGCGGCTGCTCTCTGGGCCGGGGTCAGGAGTTTGTTGCGGGAGCTCAGGGCCAGTCCGTCCTCTGCCCTTGCAATGGGACAGCGGACTATCTCTATGGGGTAGTGGAGATTTTTGACGAAATACTCGATGATGGCCAGCTGCTGGAAGTCCTTCTCCCCGAAGTAGGCCCTGTCGGGGCGGACGATGTCGAAGAGGCGGGTGACCACCTGGGCCATGCCGTTGAAATGTCCGGGGCGCCTGGGGCCTTCCCCGTACTGGTCCAGGCCTCCGAGGTCGAAGATTCTCTGATCGTAGTCCGTGCCGGCGGGATAGATGTCCTCTACCCGGGGGGCAAAGAGCACGGCCGCTCCGAGAGCCTCTACAAAAGCGCAGTCCTGGTCCAGGATGCGGGGATAGGTCTCGAAGTCGGTCTTATTGTTGAACTGGGTCGGGTTGACGAAGTCGGATACCACTACGGCGTCGCATTCTGCAACGGCCCTGCGGATAAGGGAGGCGTGCCCCTCGTGGAGGGCGCCCATTGTAGGTACAAATCCTACCGTTTTGTCTCCTAGAGACTTGCGGGCAGACTCGAAGTCCGCCAAGGTTTTAGCTACTTTCATGACTGTACAGAAATCGGGGGCAAACATACGTATTTTCAATGACTTTATGTAATTTGAATGAAAAAATTTTGCCTTTTCAGATAATTAGTTATAATTTTGAACCTACGGACTGATTTTTCTTTGTAATTGATAGAACAAATTATATTTTTTTATGAAATTACTATTACTTGGCGATGAAGCCATAGCACTGGCGGCGATTCATTCGGGCATTTCCGGTGTCTACGCCTATCCAGGAACTCCCTCCACGGAGATCACCGAGTACATCCAGAACCGCCAGAAGGCCGATCCGGACTCAGAGCGTATCTTCTGCAAGTGGTGTACCAACGAGAAGACAGCCATGGAAGCCGCCCTCGGCATGTCATATATGGGCAAGAGGGCCATGGTCTGCATGAAACACGTAGGAATGAACGTGGCAGCCGATGCCTTCATCAACTCAGCCATGACTGGAGCCAACGGAGGCCTGGTGGTGGTGGCCGCCGACGACCCCTCTATGCATTCCTCTCAGAATGAACAGGATTCCCGCTTCTACGGCCGTTTCGCTATGATTCCCTACTATGAGCCGTCCTGCCAGCAGGAAGCCTACGACATGGTGCGGGAGGCATTTGACTACTCCGAGAAGATGAAGATTCCCGTGCTGATGCGCATCACCACCCGTATGGCCCATTCCAGGGCGGAGGTGTCCACCTGGACCCAGAAGGACGGCAGTGAGGACATCCGCCCCCAGAACCGGATTCATTTTCCCGACAATCCCAAGCAGTGGATCCTCCTTCCCGCCAACTCCCGCGTCCGCAACGAACAGCTCATCAAGGACAAGAAGCAGTTCGGCCTGGATTCCGCGGAGGACCCTCACAACAGCTTCACGCCAGGAGAGGACAGGGGACTGGCCATCGTTGCCTGCGGTATTGCATACAACTACCTGATGGAGAATTTCCCCAAAGGAGTGCCCTGCGGTGTCCTGAAACTCACCCGCTACCCCATTCCCCGCAAGCTGGTGGGCGAGATGGTGGCCTCGGGCGTGCACCGCGTCATCGTGATGGAGGAGGGGCAGCCCTTCGTGGAGGACAAGATCCGCGGTATGATCGGCTCCGAGATACAGGTGGAGGGACGTCTTACAGGCCTGCTTCCCCGTACCGGCGAGCTTAGCCCCGACAGCGTCCGTGCAGCCCTGCATCTCAATCCCCACAAGACATTCCCCAAGGACGATATCGTCGTGCCCCGTCCGCCCGCCCTCTGCCAGGGATGCGGCCACAGGGACATGTATGCCGCCCTCAACGAGGTAGCCGCCGAGTATGACAACTCCAGAGTGTTCAGCGACATCGGCTGCTACACCCTCGGAGCGCTGCCCCCCTTCAGAGCCATCCACACCACCGTCGACATGGGCGCATCCATCACCATGGCCAAGGGTGCTGCAGACGCAGGACAGTTCCCCTCATTCGCCGTCATAGGTGACTCCACCTTCACACATTCCGGCATCACCGGCCTGCTCGACTGCGTCAACTCCAACGCGAACGTAGTCGTAATCATCTCCGACAACCTCACCACCGGTATGACCGGAGGGCAGGACTCGGCAGGTACAGGCAGGATAGAGAGCATCTGCGCCGGAGTCGGAGTCGATCCGGCCCACATCCGCGTGGTGGTGCCTCTCGCCAAGAACATGGAGGAGATAAAGAACGTTATCCGCGAGGAGGTGGAATATAAAGGAGTGTCGGTGGTCATCCCCCGCCGCGAGTGCATCCAGACCTTCAAGCGTCACGCCAGGGAGAAAAAGCAGCAGTAATGTCAAATCCGTAAAAACTTAGAATCCGATATGAAAAAAGACATAATATTAGCCGGTGTGGGAGGACAGGGAATCCTCTCCATCGCCACAGTCCTCGGAGAGGCCGCACTCACCAACGGTCTTCACATCAAGCAGGCCGAGGTTCACGGAATGAGCCAGCGCGGAGGCGACGTACAGAGCAATCTGCGCATATCCTCCGAGCCTATCCACAGCGACCTGATCCCTTACGGCAAGGTGGACATCATCATGTCCCTCGAGCCCATGGAGGCCCTCCGCTATGTGCAGGAGCTGTCCAAGGACGGATGGATCGTCACATCGTCGGTGCCTTTCGTCAATATTCCGAACTATCCTGAGAAAGAGGAGATATACGCGCATCTGCAGAAGCTGCCCCATACGGTGATGCTGGATGTGGAGGCTCTTGCCAAGGAAGCCGGTGCTCCCGCACAGGCCGCCAACATGGTACTCCTCGGCGCAGCCATTCCCATGCTGGACCTCAGCTATGAGGCTGTCCGCGACGCTGTTGCCAAGGTCTTCTCCCGCAAGGGCAAGGACATAGTCGACAAAAACCTAGCGGCCCTCGAGGCAGGCTACCGCCACAGTTCAGAGAAATAGAAAAGCAACAAAAACACAAAACGACATGAAACGGATTCTGATCCTTTTTTCCATGGCCGCAGCGCTCCTGCTTGGCCTGACATCGTGCGAAGAGAATAAAACCTCTGCCTACATCATTCAGATTGAGGACAGTTCCAAAAATTATGACGCAAACACTTTTCTACAGCCCAAGGTAAGTTCTTTCATCTCCGCCAATAAGGACAACTTTGCGCAGAAGTCCTTCAAGGGCACCGAAAGCGATGCAATAGCATGGTTCAACGAGAGAATGGACTACCTCGAAAGCGAGCAGTTCGCCAACGCAGAACCTGTCGTGCCTGTACTACCGAACACATCGGCCACATTCAGCCTTTGTACCAGTCCAGACAACCAGAACAGCGACAGCATTGTCAACGACGGCGCATGGGAGACCGTAACAACCAGGACCGTGACATTCAAAGAGCACGATTCTTGACTCTAACATCCTATTATCCTGGAAATTGAATCTTCCGGCATCCCCTCACGGCGGATGCCGGATTTTCATTTCGGGGCATCCTGAAATAGAATGTGCCGTCTCTTCGCAAGAGACGGCACATTTGTGCATTAAACACTGATGCAAAGATAGTTGTTTTTCTTATTCACTGAAAATATTCTGATTTTCTTGACAAAATATCTTTTGTTGCGTCGCACAATGTAGTGATTATAGGCTATTTTCACGAGTGTGCCGTCTCTTGCGAAGAAACGGCACAACAACGAACGACCCACCGCAGACATGGAGTCTCTGCAACTCGCTGCAAGTCTTATTTTTATACGACTTATGGTGTCCCCTTTCATTGAATAGCCACGTAAAGACATGGAGCCGATTCCCGCAGATGACAAAAAATGGTACGTGATGAGAGTCACCTACCAGAGGGAAGTCATCGCCAAAGACCGGCTGGACAAGATGGAAGTCGAGAACTTCCTGCCGCTGAGGTCAGAAAGGCGGCGCAACGCCCACGGACGGTTCTGCAAGGTAAGGGTACCGATGGTGCACAACTTCCTGTTTGTACGTTCCGAGCGCAGCACCATCGACCGCATCAAAACCTACACCCTCCCCTATCTGCGCTACGCCACCACGACAACAGACGGCCACCGCACCATCATGACGGTACCGGAGAAACAGATGCAGAGCTTCATTGCCGTAGCAGGGGACGAAGAGCAGCAGGCCCTATATCTGGACCCCGGATCGATAGACCTGAGCAAAGGCGACAAAGTCAGGATTATCGGCGGCTCGCTGACAGGAGTCGAAGGCACCTTCATGAAGATAAAAGGCGGCAACCGGGTAGTGGTCAAGATTGATTTCGTAGCCGCCGTTGCCACCGCCGAGATACCGCCACAACTGGTGGAGAAGATCTGACTCAGACATTGAATCATATGGAGCACCTTTCAGAAAACAAGGACGTTAAAGGCATTCCCTCCGGAGACATCACCGCATTGTCCCTCGCGGAGATGGAGATGGCGGGTGCCGGCGGGTCTGCTGGACCGGCAGGACCTGGACGGGCCACACTGCAGGAACTGGGCATGAGGGAGCTCGAGGAGACAGTCCGGTATTTCCTTAAAGAGCTGGACGAGTGCGCCTGCCGCATTGACGCCGACACCCCCCGCAGACGCGAGAGACTTTCCGCCATCGACGACATCCTCTACGAAGAGTGCCTCCGACGGTATTCCGCCTGCACCGACATGCAGACATCCCTGCTGGTACTCGGCCTCATGTCCGACCTCTGCGACGGACGCGGCAACATCTCCATCCACCCCGACCGCGAGGACTTCTGCTTCGCCGAGGCCGAGAGGCTTGGCGTCTGATGCCCCAAAAAACCACCGAACTACCTCCAGCGTCCGAACACCAAATTGGACCGGACATACAATCAATATAACGTAGAAACATAAACATGAAACCACACCGCATAGCCGTAGCCGGCACCGGCTACGTGGGACTCAGCCTTGCAACGCTGCTGGCGCAGTCCTCATCAGGCATCCCGACCATAGAGGAAGAAATGGCGAAGATGCTGATAAGAGCGCATAAAGCATTAAATCTATAATAACATATCAATATGAAAAATTTTGCACTGATAGGTGCCGCAGGCTACATTGCCCCGCGACACTTAAAAGCCATTAAGGACACAGGTAACAATTTGGTGGCAGCTTACGACAAATTTGACAGTGTCGGAATAATGGACAGTTTCTTTCCCGATGCCTCTTTTTTCACTGAAAACGAGCAGTTCGACAGATATC
>DHCMC07803__coassemble_850_pt1 | contig 25039 bp, 18 predicted proteins | sample DHCMC07803__metabat2_high_PE_031 | metagenome-assembled genome bin DHCMC07803 | reverse complement strand
ATTAGGAGTAACGAAAACTTTTATTATATTTGCACCGTAAAAGGAAAAATCATGAAACAGAGACTCACCGCAAAGGAAGAAGAAGTCATGAACATCCTCTGGAAGAACGGGGACATGTTCATCCGCGACATAGTGGCGGCAATGCCCGAGCCGCGGCCCAACTACAACACAGTGGCTACTCAGGTCAAATTCCTGGAGGAGAAGGGTTTCGTAGTGCGCCGGCCCATGGCCAACTCCTTCCTCTACAGCGTCGCCGTCAGCGAGCGGGAGTACCGCGGCCGCACCGTCGGGGACGTGGTGTCGAGGTACTACGGCAACTCCTACAGCAGCTTAGTATCGCAGTTCGTGGAGGAGGAGAAAATGGGGCTCGACGAGCTGAAGGCCCTGATAGCCGAGATAGAAGGTAAAAATAAAAACAAGAGAAAATGATACCCTGGCTCATCAGAAGCACACTGCTGCTTACGGCATTCTACGCCTTCTTCATGCTTTTCATGAGGAGGACAACGCTTTTCCGCCTGAACAGGATAATCCTGCTGGCGGGGACGGCCGTCTGCATGCTGCTGCCGCTCCTGAGGTTCAATGCGGAAGGCGCGGCGGCAATGCTCGGGCTGCCCTCTCCCGCGGAGGTGCTGCCGCTGCCCCGGATTGTCATCCCCGAGGCGCTGGCGGCGGGAAGTCCGGAGGAGGGCGGAACGGCCGTCAGCGGCGGCTTCGACTGGAGAACCCTCCTGCTGTGGGTATATGCCGCAGGATGCGCCGCTGCCCTGACCTTCACAGGATTGTCCCTGCTCAGGATCCTCCGGGTCGTCAGGGAAAATCCGGGATTCCGCTACAAGGGCCGCAAGGTCCACACCCCCGGAACCACACTGCCCTCATTCAGTTTTCTCAACCACATAGTAATCAGCCGCAGCGACTATGAACGGCACCCGGAAATACTGCTGCACGAGTACATGCACACCCGGCTACGCCACTCCGCCGACATACTCCTGATGTCGCTCGTCTGCGCCCTCTACTGGTTCAACCCCCTCGTGTGGATAATGCTCTCCGAACTGCGGATGCTGCACGAGTACGAGACCGACGAGGCAGTCCTCAAACATGGCATCGATGCTACTCAATATCAACTCCTGCTTGTCAGAAAAGCTGTGGGAGACCGACGTTTCCTGATCGCGAACAGCTTCAACCACTGCAAGCTCAAAAACCGAATTACCATGATGCACAAACTCAAAACCTCTAAATGGGCGGCACTTGCCTGGCTCGCCTGCCTGCCCCTGCTTACACTGATCCTGAGCAGCAGCTCAGACGTAGACACTCCCGTCACCCCTTTCGACTCCAGTACACCTGCCGTAACTGAACCCACCTCACCTGCTGCAGACCAGCAGGAAGTTATCCGCTACGTTGACGTGGATGTCAAGCCTAAGTTCAACGGCGGTGACATGAACGAATTTGTAAAATGGTGCGCAGGTCAGCTCAAATACCCTGAAGAAGCCAAGAATGCTAAAATTTCCGGTAGGGTAACAGTTCAATTCATCGTCGGTCCTGACGGCAGCCTGTCTGACATCCACATCATCAGAGGCATTGACGAATTGAACGGTGAAGCCCTGAGGGTAATATCACTGTCTCCCGCATGGACTCCCGGCTACGAAAACGGAAAACCTGTTCCGGTGACCATTAATTTCCCCATATACTTCCAGCTCCCTGACGAATAGGCATCCCCAGCAGGACTGCCGGACCGCAGAAGCCGCGCACCGCACCCCGGAGCGCGGCTTTTAGTACTTCGTACTGCCGGACGGTCCGGCTTCTGCCACTGCATTCCGCCCCCTATTGTCTATCCCCGAAAAATACCGTACATTTGTGGACGGTAAACTACCGTATCATCGCGATACCGGCAAACAATAACAAGAAATAATAAAAAGACAATGAGCAGAAATAAATGGACCATAAAGGCCGTCCTGGCCATGCCCGTGGCCTGCACGGTATGTACCGGATGCGGACAGGACGCCTCGGAAGCAGACGGGCAGGAATCCCGCAAACCGCTCAACATCATCTACATCATGAGCGACGACCACTCGTATCAGACCATCGGAGCCTACGGGCACGGCCTGATCGAGACCCCGAACATCGACCGGCTGGCGGATTCGGGCATGATATTCACGCAGAGCTTCGTGGCCAACTCCATCAGCGGACCCAGCCGGGCCTGCCTGCTCACCGGAAAGCACAGCCACAAGAACGGATTCACCGACAACACCCGCACCTTCGACGGCAGCCAGCAGACCTTCCCCAAGCTCCTGCGCCAGGCCGGCTACGAGACAGCGGTCATCGGCAAATGGCACCTGACCTCCGACCCCACCGGCTTCGACTACTGGAACATCCTCATCGGACAGGGCCAGTACTACAACCCTACCTTTATAGATAACGGCGAGCGCCGCGTCATTCCCGGCTACGCCACCGACATCACCACCGACCTGGCCCTCGACTGGCTCGAGAACAAGCGCGACCCCGAGAAACCGTTCTGCCTGCTGCTGCACCACAAGGCGCCCCACCGCACCTGGATGCCCGACCTGCAGGACCTCGGGGCCTTCGATGACGCAGAGCTGCCCCTGCCTGACAACTTCTACGACGACTACGGGGGACGTCCCGCCGCAGCCGCCCAGGAGATGGAGATCGACCGCCACATGGACTTAGTCTATGACTTGAAGATGGCCGACAAGGAGGGCGAGATACATACCGGCTCCGAGCTGGAAGAATACGGACGGAACATGTACAGCAGCGGAGGCGACGGTAAAAACATCATCGCCGGGCACATGACCCCGGAGCAGAAAGCCGTCTGGGACGCCTACTACGACCCCATCATCGAGCAGTTCAAGGCCGACAGCCTCACCGGCAAGGCCCTCGCCGAATGGAAGTACCGCCGCTACATGAGCGACTACCTGAGCGTCATCCGCTCCGTGGACCGCAACATCGGCCGCGTCCTCGACTACCTGATGGAGAGCGGTCTGTGGGACAACACCCTCGTCATCTACACCTCCGACCAGGGCTTCTACATGGGCGAGCACGGCTGGTTCGACAAACGCTTCATGTACGAGGAATCCTTCCGCACTCCCCTGCTGGCCCACTATCCCGGCGGCTTCCACGGCCAGGTCGACGCCCTGGTCCAGAACATCGACCACGCCCCCACCTTCCTCGAGATGGCCGGAGTGCCCGTGCCCGACGACATCCAGGGCGAGTCCTACCTCTCCTTCCTGCGCACCGGCAAGGTCGGGAAAGGCAAGCACTGGCGCAAGTCCCTCTACTACCATTTCTACGAATATCCCGGTGAGCACGCTGCCCGCCGCCACTACGGAGTCCGCACCGACCGCTATAAACTCATTCATTTCTACGGCCACGACATCGACTCCTGGGAGCTCTACGACCTCGAGAAGGATCCCACCGAGATGCACAACCTCTACGGAGACCGCTCCTACCGCCGCGTCCAGAAGAAACTGCACCGGGAACTCCTGCGGCTGCAGGAACTCTACGACGACCCCGTGGAACAGGAACTGACTCAGAAGAATTAGGACAATGGAAAAGGAAGTGCAATATTTTCTGGAGTGCGCCCACAAATGCGCTGCGGCCGGGCTGCTCTCGTGCAGCAGCGGCAACCTCTCCCTGCGGTGCAAGGGACAGGACAATGAGGACTGCGCCCTCCTCTCTGCGACCGGCTCCTGGCTCGGGGAGCTGCGGGAGGACCAGGTCGCCCTCTGCCGCATCAGCGACGGCACCCCCCTGAACGGCGTGCGTCCCACGATGGAGGCCGGATTCCACCTCGGGACCATGCGGAAAAGGCCGGAAGTAGGCTGCGTCCTGCACTTCCAGTCCCCCTTTGCCACGGTCGTGGCCTGCATGAAGGACAAGCCGACAGACTTCAACGTCACCCTCGAGGGACCGCTCTACATCGGCCGTGAAGTGCCGGTAGTGCCGTTCCTCCCGCCCGGCAGTCCGGAACTCGCCGCTGCGGTCGTGGAAGCCCTCACCGCCCACGACATTGTCCTGATGTCCAACCACGGACAGGTCGCCTGCGGCCCCGACTTCCCCGACACCTTCCGCCGCGCCGTATTTTTCGAGATGGCCTGCCGCATCATCGTCCTCTCCCGCGGCAACTACACCACCGTCTGATTACTCTTCCGGGAAAAACTCCTTCTGAGGATTCATCAGCCGCTGCAGGAACATTCTCAGAAGAATATCCGGGACATAATACACTCCGTCCCTGACCGCCAGCAGTTCCATACTTGTCAGCTTGGCCGCCGCTGTCTGCACTGCACTGCTGGAGGCGAGAGAGTGACGGCGGAGGAAGTCCACCCCCATTATCTTATGCGCACGGACATCCCCGGCTACGGCATACAGCAGTTCCTTCTGCCTTAACGGAATATCCGAGAGCATCATACGATAGCCCACAGAAGCCTCCTCTATGATGGAATCCACAGTCTCCCTCAATATCGCCACTGTACATTCCCCTCCCTCGGGCACGGTCGCGTATGCCTCGTGAAAAGTCTTCTGCATACAGTACGTGTTGCCTTCGAAAAGCCCGTACACCTTGCCGACTGCCTCCGGGGCAATTCTTTTCTTTCCTTTCTCAAAATGTCTTATGACGAATTCTGAATATTTCTCGGGATCAATCGGTTTCAGTTCCAGCATCGAGGCACTGTGATAAAACGGCCTGGCCGATGACATGAACATCTGCGACAGCATGTGGGTCTCACTGCCGGAGAATATAAAATGCACATTGCCAAGATGCTGTATATGCGAACGGAGAAGGGCCTCGATATTTTTCTCAGGATACTTGCCTATCTGCTGGAACTCGTTGAAAGTCACGATACACGGACGGTCTGCCTGTTCAAGACACTGGAAGATCTCCGTCAGCGTATATTCGGGGCGGGATATGTCTCCAAGCCCTAAGCTGAATGTTGGAAGGCCGCTGACCGGGTCAAAGCCGAATTCCGCATTGATGGATTTAAGACCCTGGACGAAGTTCTGCAGCATCTTCCGGCTCCTGGAGCGCAGACGGTTGAAGACAGCCTGACCGAATTCGTATGTAAATTCCTGAAAGCATGCAGTATGCAGAATATCCACATAGAATGTGTAGTATCTGTCAGATATCTCCTCCCTGTCATAGCAGAAACGGATGAGTTTGGATTTGCCCAACCGCCTCTCAGAGACAAGGCACATATTTGCACCTCCGGTAACACTTCGGATAATGTGGTCTGATTCTGCTACCCGGTCACAGAAGTATTCTTTCGGAACGTCTCCGACAATGATAAAAGGATTCATATCGCGCCTATATTTACTATGGTTTACAGGCACAAATGTAATTATGAATTTTTCATTATGCAAATTTCATAATGAATTTCTCATAATGAAAACTGCATGATTTACGGAATGAGGGCAATGACGATGTAGTAGAGCATCACTCCGGAGGCGGCGAACTTGAGGCCCGTCCCGAGCAGGAAGCCGAGGAAGGAGCCTGTCGCGGCTTTGAGACCCTGCCCCATCTTCTTCTCGCCCCAGTAGAGCTCGGCGGCAAGGGCTCCGATGAAGGCTCCGGCGATCATGCCCCAGGGCGGGAAGAACAGAATGCCCACGAGCATGCCGGCCGTCGCACCGCGCGAGGCGTACTTCGTGCCGCCGGTCACCCGGGTCAGCCAGCCCGGTACCACATAGTCCAGGACGGTCACCACCACCGTGACTATCAGCATGATGATCAGCAGACGCCAGGTGATGTCGTCCAATGCGCAGGGCGAGCCCCAGAGAAAGAGCAGAAACATACCCGCCAGACTGCACGGAGGACCGGGCAGCACGGGCAGAATACAGCCGAGAAGGCCTACGATGCCGAGTATCACGGCTACTATGTCGATGAAAATTTCCATATTGTGCGTCAGTCTGAACTTTCAGTACGCAAATGTAACATATTTGGCAATCTGAGCAAAACTTACGGTCGGTACTGACGCGGGGTGCTTTTGTAATCACTCAATAATCAGAGACTTATGAAAGGTGCGTGTGCTTTTCGGCATGCTCCGGACTGGTGACAAGAACGCGCCACCATCATAAAGCCCTATACACCAAACTTTTACATTTTTAGGGTGATGCACTACTTACCGTTTGTCCGTCCTCCCTCACAACTGCCCTTAAACCGCACACGAGGTATTCTATCACCAAATTTTTACATTTTGAGGTGGTGCGCTACTAACTGCTACTGTTTGTCATTTATCCGCCCTTACCTCAATTTACATTCCCAGAACCCCTGCGACTTAAGAACCTCCCGCATCTTCGCGGACATCTCCAGGCATTCCTGCCGCGTGAAACGGAAGCGGGTGAAGACCTGGGCAAGGTTCTCAGTGCCGTTGAGCTCCACGAAATAACGGCTCTCAGGAAGGGCCTCCTTCTCAGCGTAGATGCGGTCGATATCCTCCGCGGTATAGTCGTGATAATGACCGGCGTGCAGGATGGCCTCCACCGGCAGGCGGTCAGTCTGCTCCGGAGCCTCGTCCGGCCAGCCGAGAGTGACGGTCAGCACGGGCACCACGAGGGACGGCAGATGCAGGGCCTCGATGATCTTATCGGGATTGTAAACCGTAGTACCGAGAATGCAGGTACCCAGACCGCACTCCTCCGCCAGAGTGATGAACGCCTGGGCGAACAGCAGAGTGTCCGTAGCAGCGTTGATAAAGGACACAAAGTTGCCGTAGCCCGGCGCAGCGTCCCGTTCCTCACACCACCGGCTGAACCTGTGAAAGTCCGCGCAGAACGTCAGCACCGCCGGAGCCTCCTGAACCATCGGCTGATGATGATGCGCCGCTGCCAGAGCCTCCCTTTCCGGCCCGTCCTCAGTAACCACCAGCGAATACAACTGCATATTGCCCATGGTCGCAGCCCTCGAGGCCTCCCCGGCCAGAGCCTCGATCAGTCCCTCCGGAATCCCGCGCCGCGAGTATTTCCGGATGCTTCTTCTATCCTTGAATCTTGCCATAGTACCGAACATTTTCCTGAAAAGTTCCCAAAAATACAAAACATTTCCTTTCCCCGCCAACTTTCCATTTTCTCCGCCTACTCCTCCCGCTCCGCCTCCATACTCCTTCCCACCTTCCGTAGGTGTGTCGTTCCCCTGCATTTCCGTCTCACCTTCCGAAGGTGCGTAGATGGGGCACCGTCCCGAGAACGCCTGTAGCCGCGTTTCCATTGCTATCATGTCCCTCCCACCTTACGAAGGTGAGGCACTTTCCCGCATTTTCCGCTCACCTTCCAAAGGTGCGCAGAAGCAACACCTCCGTCACCTCCGTACTCCTTCCAAAGGAGTGCCGCAAACGCACATTTTCACGACTCCTCCCGAAGGAGTGTATTCCGCAAATCCGCAGCCCTTGTGGAAAAGAACGGGCGCTACTTGTTGAGCGGCGCAATCATCAGCACATCATTGTCCTCCTCAGAGAGCACCGAGAGGATCTCCGAGATACGGGCACGGGCGGCATCGCTGAGGCTACCGGACTCGAGAGCGGTGCGGCCGTTCTCCATGAAGCTCACCGCATCCGATCTTACAACCAGACAGCCATCTTTAAACTCCTCTGCAAAAGAGCCATCCACCAAGTCGTTAACCAATTCCCCTAGATACACCTCACCAGTCCTGCGGTCTAAGATTACCCCCGGCAATGACTCCACATTGATGTGCAGAACCCCTTCCTTTATCACCGATTTGCCCTGCTTGCTGACGTTCATCACCACATAGTCCGGCAGTACCATACCAGAGTACTTGTAATTATCATCCTTATACCCGCTGCCACTTTGTTCAGTCTGTCCGAAACTTACGGTAAAGAGCGGGTGAATCTTTCCGCGTCCCACAAGATACGCCGTATCCTGCATAGTATTGGTAGAGCTACGGAACACATCCAGCATCCCCGGCACATTGCGGTCAGTTTCCAACACAACACGGTTGTCTTCCGGAAGCGAATACGTCCTGGGTATCTCCCAAAGTACATTGCCCTCATAGTCCTGGCACCAGGCCAAAGCCGGACAACCGTTGTCCTCCGGCAGCACTGCCACTGTGATGTTCCGCTCACGGCCGTCAACACTGAAACTGTAGTCCAGCCACGACCCGTCATCAGTACTGTAGGCCAGCGGTACATCCTCCATCTCCCCGGTCGCGATATCGTAGGCGTGCAACTGATTGATATCCGGATAAGTCCTCATCCAGATCCTCCCTCCCGCCTCGTCTATCTGCACGGACGATATCTGCAGGAACTCCCCGGGGCCACGGCCTATAGCTCCATAGGTCCTCAGGAATTTCCCTGTAGAGCGGTCAAAGAGCTTCAAAGGCGTCCGCGGCGCAATCGAATAGGTGGAAATGTAGTTGTCCGACACATTGATCCATGCCATAGGCGTATAGGCCACCGCAGTATCGCTGTCCAGGACAATGAACTCCGGCTCCCCGACCAGCTCCGACAGCATCAGGTCCTCCCCCTGCGGCAGCTGCGAATACTTCACGGAGACCAGCCCCGTACCATTGTCCTTCTGCCCGCACGAAACCGCCGTCAGCATCAGGAATCCGGTCATGGCTGCACACAGGCAGCGTGTTGAAAGAAATGCTTTTGTTTTCATGGCTCAGTAGATTTTGGATTTCTGTCTCAAAGTTAAAAATAATTTTTTTCTTTATCGGTTCAGGTGCCGATTATTTTTTGACGTATGCTCCGACGTCCGGTTTTCCACAACGGCACCGAATCGCGGGATTTGCTGCCGCTGCGGAAGGATTGAGTATATTTGCGGACGAATATGGCACAGAAAGACGTGACACAAGAGAATATGACACAGCTTAATGCGGCAGACCATTCAGCGGCATACACCGCGCAGGACCGCTGGCTGAAAATGCCGATGGCCGAATACATCGTCAGCTACCGGGATTCCGCAAGAGTGCGGGGATACTGCCGTGAATGTGGCCGCTACGGCAATTGCTGGGCCTGCCCTCCATACGATTTTGACGAGACGGCACTTCTGGAACAATATACCACCATCTCACTGCTGGCCACCGTGATAACTCCTTCGGAAGGAGTCACGCTCACCCCGGAGACAGCTGACCGCATCATCCGCCGGGAACGGCAACGGCTCGACCGGATGCTGGTGAAAATGGAATGTGACGCCTCAGTGCCGGCACACACCGCCCGCGCCTTCTTCGCCGGAACCTGCCTGCTCTGCCCGCCGGAGCATTGCACCCGCCGCGATAGCCTGCCCTGCCGCCACCCCGAAAGCATCCGCCCCTCCCTCGAGGCTCTCGGCTTCGACGTAGCCCGCACCACCTCCGGACTCTTCGGCATTGACCTCCAGTGGGGCAGACCCGATGCACCTCCCGCCTGCCTCACACTTCTCAGCGCCCTAGCCTGCAGCAGACAACAACATACCCGCGTTTAAGACCCCACTTCTGCTGCAGCCAAAGCCACTTTCGACGATTTATCTTTCTTTTCTCCGCACTTTTTTCCATCTTCGCATCCGAAAACCGAAAACCTAAGGAAATGGCAGCAGAAACTATCGAACAGCAGCTCCAGGCCCACGGCATCCACCCGACCGCGGCCCGCATCCTCGTACTCCAGAAACTCTCGGAGCTCACTCATCCCGTATCCATGACCGAGTTAGAGACGGAATTAGAGACCATGGACAAGTCCACGATATTCCGCACCCTCAACGTCCTGCTCGAACATCACGCGATTCATTCGTTCGAGGACGGCAGCGGATCCACAAAATACGAGATATGCCGCTGCGAGTCCACCGTCTGCCGGGTCGAGAACCGTCACATCCATTTCTACTGCGAGGAGTGCCGCCGGACATTCTGCATCGAGGACGTCAAGATACCCGTAGTCGCCCTGCCGGAAGGTTATCGTATCGAGACCATCAACTACACCGTCAAGGGTCTCTGCCCCGAGTGTTCCAAACGCAAGCCCATAGTCTAAGCGCACAGACGCAACTGCCACAAATCAGGCTGAGCCCAAACCATACAGTAACCAGACGGAGCAGTGCCATAATCATAGCCGCTGCCACGGCATAGGCAGAACTCAAGCATCCTAGTCATCAGCTCCATCCTGACCACCACAACCATTCCCCATCATGCAACCCGGTTGCAAACTGACATCCGGCCCGCCCTCTGAAACTTAGTTGCATCCCGGCATCTGTAATTTCGCACCATAAACAAAATAACAAAATAAAAGTTTATGAGAGAACAGCAACAGCGTGCGATACCTCAGGAAAATGAACTGCAGGCACAGCCAATACAAAGCGAAAACCTGCTGAAATCCGACGGCAAGGCTCACGGCAGCCACAGCTGTCACAGCTGTCACACCCATGAGGACACAGAGGGGCACAACAACCACGAGCACAAGCACGAGCATCACCGTCACGCCCACAGCAGCACAAAGCGGCAGATAACCCTCATCGCCGTCACAGCCGTCCTGCTCGCCGCAGCCATCCTCATCGAGAGATACTGCGCCCTGCAGACCTGGCAGCTGCTCCTGGTCTACCTCGTCCCCTACCTGCTCATCGGCACCGGCACCCTGAAAGAAGCGGCAGAAGGCATTGCCCGCGGAAACATCTTCAACGAGCACTTCCTCATGTCCCTGGCCACCATCGGAGCCCTCTGCATCGGCTTCCTGCCCGGAGCGGAGACGGAGTTTCCGGAAGCGGTCTTCGTCATGCTGTTCTTCGCAGTAGGAGAGCTGTTCGAGAGTTACGCCGAGGGCCGCAGCCGCGACAGCATCTCCCACCTGATGGAAATCCGCCCGGACACAGCCGAGGTGGAGCGCGGCGGGCAGACTCAGACCGTCTCCCCCGAGGAAGTGAACATAGGAGAAATCATAGTAGTCCGGCCCGGCGGGAAAATACCCCTCGACGGCACCGTAATCGAAGGCTCCTCCTCCCTCAACTCCGTGGCCCTCACCGGCGAGAGCCTGCCCCGGGACGTCGAAAAGGGCGACGACGTGGCCTCCGGCTGCATCAACCTCTCCGGCGTCCTCCGCATCAGGACCACGAAGACCTTCGGCGAGAGCACCGTCTCGAAGATCATCCGGCTCGTGGCAAACGCCGACTCCCGCAAGTCCAGCAGCGAATCCTTCATCACCCGCTTCGCCCGCATCTACACCCCGATAGTTGTCTCCGCCGCCCTCCTGCTGGCATTCGTACCTCCGCTGCTGTCCGGAAACGGCTTCTCCGGCTTCTCCTCCTCCTTCGCCACCTGGCTCCACCGCGCCCTCATTTTCCTGGTAGTATCCTGCCCCTGCGCCCTGGTAATCAGCGTCCCCCTCACATTCTTCGGCGGTCTGGGCGGCGCCTCCCGCAGAGGCATCCTCATCAAGGGCAGCAGTTTCATGGATTCCCTGGCAAATGTAGGAACCGTGGTATTCGACAAGACCGGCACCCTCACCCGGGGAGAGTTCGCAGTGGAGGCCGTGCATCCGGAGACAGCCGCAAAGCCCGGAACGGCAACCCCCGCATCCATCACGGAGCACGAGCTCCTGCATCTGGCCGCCCACGTGGAGCATTTCTCCACCCATCCGATAGGCGAGGCCCTCAGAGCGGCATTCCCCAACGAGGCGACTGACGGCTGCTCAGTCACTGACGTGGAGGAAATCGCCGGTCAGGGCATCAGGGCCAATGTGGAAGGCCGCACGGTCTGCGTAGGCAACGCCCGGATGATGGAGGCTGTCGGAGCGGCATGGCACGACTGTCACCGCACCGGCACCATCATCCACGTAGCGGTGGATGGACAATACGCCGGGCACATCGTCATCAATGACAGGGTGAAGGAGGACAGCGCGGAGGCAATAGCGGCCCTCCGCCGGCTCGGGGTCGGAGATACCGTCATGCTGACCGGCGACAGGGAGGAAACGGCCCGCGAGGTGGCCTCCAGGCTCGGAATCGGCTCCTACCGCGCCGGCCTGCTGCCAGCCGACAAGGTCCGGTGCCTGGAAGAACTGATGGCCGCCAAGCCCCGCGGGACCAGCCTCGCCTTCGTCGGGGACGGCATCAACGACGCCCCGGTGCTCAAACGCGCCGACGTGGGCATCGCCATGGGCGGACTCGGCAGCGACGCCGCCATAGAGGCCGCCGACGTGGTGCTGATGGACGACCGTCCCACCAAGATCGCAACGGCCGTCTCCATCTCCCGCCGCACCCTCCGCATCGCCCGCCAGAACGTCTGGCTGGCCATCGGCATCAAGGCCGCCATCCTGCTCCTCGCAGCCATCGGCCTCGGCACTCTGTGGCTCGCCGTCTTCGCCGACGTCGGAGTCACCGTCCTGGCCGTCCTCAACGCCATGCGGGCCCTCCGCGTCCCGACAAAATAATCAGCGGACGACTATCTCGTCGGTGAAGACCCATCCGCCGTAGGGGCCGGAGCGGGCCTGGAGGCGGATGTAGCGGGCGGAGACAGAGGCTCCGGCAGAAGCACCGGATACGTCGGAGGCACCGGACGCACCGCCGCCGGCATACCACCCGTCAGTAACGAAGGTTACGCGGTCATCGCGGACCACCTCGCGGGTGAAGCGCCGCAGTTCCACAAAACTAACCCCGTCCGAAGATGCGGAGATGACCACCTCCGCGGGCAGGAAGACCTCCGGGCCGCAGACCTGCATGAAGTCCAGCTCCACCGAGCGCACATCCTGCACCCGGCCCAGGTCCACAGTCACATCGAGCCGCTCCCGGGAGATGAATCCCTGCCACCGTCCGTCCCCGTAAGTCCAGCCGCCGTGCAGTCCGTCCGTCAGAGCCGTATCGCCTCCGGCCGCATAGGTGGCATTGTACGGAGCATTGTACTCCACCCTGCACCCGCGGGCCAGATGCTCCAGCGGTGACTGGGCGGCCGGACGGTCCCCCACCTCGCGGGCCAGGTCGAAGACATTGTACCCCTCAGCCTCCATCTGAGCACACAGGGACAGCGCCCGCCGGTGGAAATCCTCATAGTCCCGGTCGGACGCAGGACTCCAGGCCACCTCCGCGAGGGCATAGAGCCGGGGGTAGATCATCAGCTCGGCATGCGGCTCCGTGGGGACATACTCGCACCAGAGATTGGCCTGCACACCTATTATCTTCGCGGCTTCATCGGGGGAGAGCCCGGATGGCACAGGTTCGAAGGAGTAGACTTTAGACAGCGGCAGATATCCGCCCATAGCCGTAGGCAGCGTGGACGGATCGTCCTGATAAGTGTCGAAATAACAATACGCTCCGGGGGTCATGACCGTCCGGTTGCCTCCCGAGGCGGCCCGTTCTCCCTCCTCCACGCTCCGCCACGCCATGACCACTGCGGCCGAATCCGCCCCGCCCTGGAGTATCTCGTCCCAGCCGACCGGCGTCCGCCCGTGAGCCTCGAGGAAACGGCCTATCCGTCTGATCATGTAACTCTGCAGTTCGTCCACATCCGCCAGACCTTCCGCCTTCATGCGGGCCTGGCACAACGGACATTCCGCCCAGGCCTTTTTGGACGCCTCGTCCCCGCCGATATGAATGTACTGCGAGGGGAATATCTCCATTATCTCCGTGAGTACATTTTCGAGAAACTCAAAAGTTTCCTCCCTGCCTATGCAGAAATCGGAGTGCCGGTAGGGCTCCCCCGTGCACGAAAGCTCCGGATAGGCGGTAAGCACCTCCTCCGAGTGCGAGGGCATCTCTATTTCGGGGACAATGGTAATGCAGCGCTCCGCCGCATACTGCACCAGTTCCCGCAGTTCCTCCTTAGTATAATATCCCCCGTAGGCCCCGTGTGTCCCCTCCGGCAGGTACTTCCGCTCTCCGAACCACCAGTCCTTCCACAGCGCTCCCTCTCTCCACGCGGCGAAGGAGGTCAGCCGGGGATAGCGGTCTATCTCCACCCTCCAGCCGGCGGCATCGGTCAGATGCAGGTGCAGGACATTGAGCTTCAGGCGGGCCATGGCGTCTATCTGCCTCTTCAGGTACTCTATGCTGAAAAAATGCCGGGACACGTCCTGCATGAACCCCCTCCACTGGAAGCGGGGCGCATCCTCTATCTCCACGCAGGGGACAATGCCTGTGGCCGGGTCCCGCAGCGCCTCCAGGGTCTGCATGGCGTAGAAGGCCCCGGCGCTGTCGGCGGCCTCGACCTGCACTCCCCCGGGGGTCACCCGCAGGCGGTAGGCTCCGGACACGGCTCCGGGACGGGGACTTATCCGCACGTCAGGGCAGGCAGAAGAAGCGGCCACAGGATCATAAACTCCTGAAGTAAAATGGATTGAGGCAGGACGGGGAATGATGCGGTGCTCTCCGGTACCGCGGGCGGCAAGACCGGCAGGGATGAGCGTCAATACGGCCAGAAGGGCCGTGAGAAGGCGGAAAATGGTGTTTCTGTGACTCATAGTTACAGGCGATGTTACAATTCAAGCCTCTAAGATACAACATATTGCCCGAACAGCCGTAACATCATTGAAACTTCTGCTACATTCCCGTAACACCGCGTAATATGATTTTAATCCGCCCGTATCACTGCTGAAACACGCGGGGCATACTTTTGCGGCCGTAAAACAGGAAAGCATATATGAACAGATTTCTTCTAAAAGCAGTTTTCATCATCTCTACTTTCATTTTATTCAACAGTGCGGCGGCACTGGCACAGACTGTCAAGGGCGTGGTCCGCGACAGTGAGACCGGAGAGCCGCTCGCAGGCGTAGTAGTCATGTTCGAGAGGGTTGTGGATGACCCTACCGCGAATATGACCGGCACGCAGACCGAGGCCGACGGGAGCTACATCCTCCAGATACCCGAAGGGATCGAGGGTGTCCTGGGCCTCTATTTTATAAGTTACGACGACCTCAAGTCCCAGGTCATCAAACTGGGGAAGGGCGATGAGCTCACCCTGGACCTCAACATGACATTCCAGTCGGAGACACTAGAGACCGCAGTAATCGTGGCCCGCAAGGACCCCGAGTCCGTCGGTGCCCTGATCAACGACCGCAAGGTATCGGCCCAGGCCGTGGAGAACATAGGAGCGGCCGAGATATCTGCAAAGGGCCTCTCCAACGTGGCCGAGGCCGTGGAGACCATGAGCGGCGTATCGTTCAACAGTTCCGGCCAGCTCTTCGTCCGCGGACTCGGCGACCGCTACAGCCTTACGACCCTCAACGGACTGCCGGTAGCCTCCCCCAACCCGGACAACAAGCTCATCCCCCTGGATATCTTCTCCAGCTCGGTGCTCCAGAACATCACCGTGACCAAGGTTTACACCGCTACCAGCTTCGCCGACTACTCCGGAGCACATATCGACATTGCCACCAAGGAGAACATCGAGGACAGTTTCCTCTCCGTCTCCCTGGGCCTCAACGGAACCATCGGCACCACATTTACCGACACCTACCGCCCGGACCGCAACGGATGGCTGCTCCATGACAACAACCTGCCCCGCAATGTCCGCGAAATGAGCCTGCCCGACTTCCGCGAGTACATCGTGGACAACGACCCCTTCGGCACCTCGTTCGACATCCGCAAGTCGATGGCCCTGCCCGACATCTCCGGCTCGGTATCCGGAGGACGCACCTTCGGTCTCAGGAACGGAGACGAGCTCAGCCTCCTGGCCTCCGCCTCCATATCCTCCGGCAGCCAGAACATCTACGACGCCTACATCACCAACATCAATACACAGGGCCAGCACATGGACGAGTTCACCTACAACGCTTACGAACACAGTCTTGACCTGACCGGACTGCTGAGCCTCAACTACATCTTCAAGAATGACGACAAGATAGGCTTCACCATGCTCTACGCCAAGAATGCCACGGAGGACTACAAGCTCCGCGACGGATATGACGCAGAGGACAACATGCTTCTGGGAAGCAACTCCATAGCCCACTCCTACTCTCTGTGGAACACACAGCTGGGCGGCTCGCACACCCTGCACCGCAGCTGGGACATGGACTGGAAGGTATCCTACGGCATGACCGACAGCAACGAGCCTGACCGCCGTCAGGTGATGTACCGCAAGGGTGAGGACGGCAGCCTGTCCCTTTTCAAGCTCAACCGCCAGGAGACCATGCGCTACTACGGCGAACTCTCGGAGCAGGAAATAGTGGCTGAAATCAAGCCCACATTCCACTTCGGAGAGCAGAGCCGCCTGATCTTCGGCGCCGCCTACAAGGACAAGAACCGGGACTACAACTCCATGAGGTTCTACTACAACCTGACCGACATCAACCCCGTCATCAGCGACATCTACACCCCTTCCTCCTTCCTCAACAGCCAGAACATAGCCGACGGCCTGATTACCATCGAGAGAGATGCCCAGCCCAAGAACAACTACTACGCCGGACACCGTATCCTCGCCGGTTTCGCGGAAGTGGAATACTACCCTCTGACCGACCTGATGCTCGGTCTCGGAGTACGCTACGAATACTCGCAGCAGTGGGTGCGGTACTGGAACGACGCCTCCCGCGAAAGTATCTCCCGCCTCAACAAGGGCGACTTCTTCCCCGCCCTGAACGTGAAGTACACGCTTAAGAACAAGCATACATTCCGTTTCGCCTCCTCCATCACCGTGACCCGCCCCTCGTTCATAGAGATGGCTCCCTTCCTCTACAAGGAGTCCTACGGAAGCGCGGAGCTCCGCGGTAACGACGCACTGACCAACGGATACAACTACAACTTCGACCTCAAGTACGAGTACTTCTCCACCAACAACAAGCACATGTTCTCGGTAGGTCTCTACTACAAGATTCTGAAAGACCCCATCGAGCGCGTGCAGGAGACCTCCGGCGGAGCCATCGTACACACCTTCAGAAACGCCGAGCAGGGTATGGCCGCCGGCCTCGAGGCAGAGTTCCGCACCCAGCCCTTCAAGTACTTCACCATCGGCGGCAACGTCTCCCTGATGTACACCGACGTCACCCTCCTGGCAAACGGAGGCATCTACACCGACAGCCGCAGGGCCCTCCAGGGCGCCTCCCCCTACCTTGGCAATGCCTTCATCACCTACGCCCCCGAATTCGGCAAGGAGTCATCCATTTCCATCTCGGTCCTCTACAACGTACAGGGCCCCCGCATCCAGGCTGTAGGTATCTACGGACTCGGAAACATCATGCAGGCCCCGATTCACTCCCTCGACGCCAACATCACCTACCGTATCACCAGAATCTGGAGCGTGGAGCTTTCCATGACCAACCTGCTCGACTCCGAATACAGGTTTACCCAGAACGTACCTGACCTCGATACCGACATGCTCACCGAAAGCTACAGGCTCGGAAGAGGCATCGGAGTGGGCGTCAAACTCGATTTTTAAAAAAATATAAAATTTATAAACATTTCTAAATCTTTTAAAAATGAACAAAAAACTTTTCATTCTCGCTCTTGGAGCAGCCATGACGGCTGTATCCTGCCAGGAGGGAAACAAAAACGTGATTGATCCCGAGGTAGACCTCATCGGTGATATCACTGAGGACAGAATCCTCGAGGAAGGCCAGACCTACACCCTTACAGGAGGTCTGCATGTAAAGGAAGGAGCTACCCTGACCATAGAGCCGGGTGTGACCATCATTGCCCAGGATGACGACCAGGTAGACTATATCCTCATAGAGCAGGGCGCAAAAATCGATGCCCGCGGTACGGCCAGCGCTCCCATCGTAATGACATCCAACAGAAAGGAAGCCGGAGCATGGGGCGGTCTCCACATCTGCGGTAAGGCTCCCATCAATGCCGGCACCGATGCCAAGTCCGAGATAGGTGACGCCTCCTACGGCGGAGACGACGCCAGCGACAACTCCGGTATTCTCCAGTACGTCCGCGTTGAGTACGGCGGATATGCCTTCTCCGAGGAGAAAGAGGCCAACGGCTTCACATTCTACGGTGTAGGTAACGGAACTACTGTCGACCATCTCCAGGCTTACGGCGGATCTGACGACGGTTTCGAGTGGTTCGGAGGTACTGTAAACGTAAAATATCTGATATCCACCAACAACACCGACGACTCCTTCGACTGGACCGAGGGATGGACCGGAAAGGGACAGTTTATGATTGCCCAGCAGATATCCGATGAGTGCGACGCCCTCATCGAGGCCGACAACAATGACAACGACAACATGGCAGAGCCTATCTCCCACCCCGTACTCTCCAACCTCACCCTCGTGGGCAACGGTGCTGACGGACGCGGCGTACGTCTCCGTGCAGGCACACAGGCCGAGATATACAACGCCATCGTGACCGGCAAGAGCCGCGCCCTTACCACTGAGACAGAAGGCACTGAGAGCGCTCTGGCCAACGGCACATCCAAGCTCCAGTACATCTACCTCTCCTCAGGCGTTTCCAGCGACAACGAGGAAGGCTCTGTCCTCTACGACCAGAACGATTTCCTCGCAAATGACAACCACAATGCTGTGGGCTATGCAGCAGAGCTCACCAACAGCATCATGGGAACAATTGACGGAGGTCTCGACGCTTCCGGCATCGACTCATTCTTCGACAATGCAGCTTATGCAGGAGCCCTTCCCTCCGGCAACGACTGGACCAGCGGCTGGGCCCTCTCGGCCGACGGCGGCAGCACCGGCAGCGAGACTGTTGAGCTCGAGGGCGACATCACCGAGGACATGACCCTCAAGGCCGGTGTGAACTACATCCTCATCGGCGGCCTGCATGTAAAGGAAGGCGCCACTCTGACCATCGAGCCCGGCACAGTCATCACCGCCCAGGATGACAACAGCGTAGACTATATCCTCATAGAGCAGGGCGCCATGATCGATGCCCGCGGTACAGCCGAGAATCCTATCGTCATGACTTCCGAGAGGAAGGAAGCCGGAGCATGGGGCGGTCTCCACATCTGCGGTAAGGCTCCCATCAATGCCGGCACCGGTGCCAAGTCCGAGATAGGTGACGCCTCCTACGGCGGAGACGACGCCCACGACAACTCCGGTACACTCCAGTACGTCCGCATAGAATACGGCGGATATGCCTTCTCCGAGGAGAAAGAGGCCAACGGCTTCACATTCTATGGTGTAGGTGACGGCACTACCGTAGACCATCTCCAGGCCTACAACGGCTCCGACGACGGTTTCGAGTGGTTCGGCGGCACAGTGAACGTGAAATACCTCGTATCCACCGACAACACCGACGACTCCTTCGACTGGACCGAGGGATGGAGCGGAAAGGGCCAGTTCATGGTAGCCCATCAGATCTCCGCTGAGTGCGACGCCCTCATGGAGTGCGACAACAACGACAACGACAACGTGGCCGCACCTATCTCCCACCCCGTTCTTGCAAACGTAACCCTCGTAGGCAACAACTCCGATGAGAACAAACGCGGTATCCGTCTCCGCGCCGGTACCGAGGTCGAGCTCTACAACGCCATCGTAACCGGCAAGCCCCGCGCCCTGACTACAGAGACCGCCCACACTGAGGAGGCTCTTGCCGACGGTACCTCCGTACTCAAGCACGTATACCTCTCCAACGGAGTATCCAGCGACAGCGACAATGTCCTCTACACCCAGGACATGTTCCTCGCCGAGGCCAACCACAACCAGGTGGACTACACCTTCAGCCTGACCGACAACTTCTTCGGAACCATTGCCGGAGACCTTGATGCCAGCACCATCGACACATTCTTCGAGTCTGCCTCCTTCGCCGGCGCCATCTCCGCCGACAGCAACTGGATGGCCGGCTGGACCAAATAAACTGCTTTTCGAAGCTGTCATACCTGTTTTTCACGGGAGGCTGCGAAGTGATTCGCCGGCCTCCCTTCTTTTTTGTCCGGTGCCGGGTGAAAATACCTAACAGTTGGTATTGTCTCTGTCAGGAAAGAGTGGTATTTTTGCCCGGATTTAGAGACCATTTGCAGCATGAAACTTTCGGATCTGAAAACAGGTGAAAGAGGTATTATCGTCAAAGTGAGCGGACACGGCTCCTTCCGCAAGAGAATCACCGAGATGGGATTCATCAAGGGAAAGGAGGTCAGGGTGGTGCTCAACGCCCCTCTCAGGGACCCCATAGAATACGAGATCATAGGATACAAGATATCGCTCCGCAGGGACGAGGCCCGCGAGATAGAGGTCATCAGCGAGAGCGAGGCCAAGGCTCAGGCATCTCAGGACAATGTAACGGAGCCGGAGGCATCCCGGAATTCTGCCGGCACCCCCGGACTGAGCAGCCGCGAACCGGACTGCTCCGATGCAGAGGACCTCGACCGGAGGATGCGGCAGCTCGCGGAGGAGCGCCGCCACACCGTGCGGGTCGCCCTCGTGGGCAATCCCAACTGCGGCAAGACCTCCATGTTCAACATTGCCTCCGGCTCCCACGAGAGGGTCGGCAACTACAGCGGAGTGACCGTCGATGCCAAGGAAGGGCGGTTCGAATACAAGGGCTACCATTTTGTCCTCGTCGACCTGCCGGGCACCTACTCCCTCTCAGCCTACAGCCCTGAGGAGCTGTACGTCCGCAAGAATCTGATCGACAATATTCCCGACGTGGTCATCAACGTGGTGGACGCCTCCAACCTCGAGCGCAATCTCTACCTGACGGCCCAGATCATCGACATGAACCTCCGCGTGGTCATGGCCATGAACATGTACGACGAGCTGGAGGCCCGCGGAGACAGGCTCGACACCGTCACCCTCGGACATCTGCTCGGCATGCCGGTGGTGCCCACCGTCAGCCGCAGCGGGCAGGGCATCGACAGGCTGTTCGACACCGTCATCCAGATCTACGAGCACAACGAGCCGTCCCTGTCCCGCCACATCCACATCAACCACGGACAGGAGCTGGAGAACAGCATCGACCGCATCAAGCTGCTGATTCAGAAGAACGACGACATACGCACCCACTATTCCACCCGCTGGCTGGCCATCAAGTACCTCGAGAACGATTCCGATGTGGAGGCCATAGTCGAGGCACTGCCCAACCACGACGAGATCATCGCCGCCCGCTTCGAGGAGAACAGGCGCATAGAGGGACTGCTCGGCGGCACGAATGCCGAGGCCGCCATCGTAGACGCCAAATACGCCTTCGTCCAGGGCGCCCTCAAGGAGACCTACACTCCCGGACAGGTGCGGAAAAAGCATACCATTACCGACAAGATAGACGCCGTGGTCACCAACCGCTGGGCCGCCTTCCCGATATTCATCCTCCTGCTGTACATCATCTTCGAGGCCACCTTCCGCCTGGGCGAATACCCGATGACCTGGATTGAGTGGCTGGTGGAGAAATTCGGGGCCTTCGTGGCCACCACCATGCCGGAGGGCATGCTGAAGGACCTGGTAGTGGACGGCATCATCGGAGGAGTGGGCAGCGTGCTGGTATTCCTGCCCAACATCCTGATACTCTACCTGTTCATCTCACTGCTGGAGGACTCCGGATACATGGCCCGCGCCGCCTTCATCATGGACAAGCTCATGCACAAGATAGGCCTGCACGGCAAGTCGTTCATACCCATGATCATGGGCTTCGGCTGCAACGTACCCGCCATCATGGCCACCCGCACCATAGAGAACCACAAGAGCCGCTTAGTCACCATGCTCATCATCCCCATGATGTCCTGCGCCGGCCGTCTGCCCGTGTACATCCTCGTGGCCGGGGCTTTCTTCCCCCGCAACGGCTCCCTGGTGCTGCTGGGCCTCTACGCCCTGGGCATTGTCATGGCCATCATCTCAGCAAAGATCATGAGCCGCTTCATCAAGGACGACAACCTGCCGTTCGTCATGGAACTTCCGCCCTACCGCGTCCCGACCTCCAAATCCGTCTTCCGCCACACCTGGGAAAAGGGCAAGCAGTACCTGCACAAGATGGCCGGCATCATCCTCGTAGCCTCAATCATTATATGGTTCCTCGGCTACTTCCCTCACCACGACCGTTACGCCACCCCCGCCGAGCAGCAGGAGAACTCCTACATCGGCATGATCGGGAAGGCCATCGAGCCCGTCCTCGAGCCCCTCGGCTTCGACTGGAAGATGGGCGTCGGCATCATCTCCGGTGTAGCCGCGAAAGAACTTGTGGTCAGCACCATGGGCGTACTCTACAGCGGCGAGTACGAGCGCTTCCCCGCATCCGCCGGAACCGACACTGTGACAAAAAACACCCCATCTGTGAATTTCAACCCCGCCTCAAAGGCGTCTGAAGCCACTTTTGTGAATTTTGAAGCCGATTCTGTGAATTCTGCAACTGCCGGCGTGACCGCGGAAACCGCCCTTGCGAATGACGCAACTGCCCCTCAAACCGCCTCCGGGGACACGATGCTGCAGAACGCCCTCGCCCGGACCACCACCCCCGCCGCGGCCCTCGCCTTCATGGTCTTCGTCCTGCTCTATTTCCCCTGCATCGCCACCTTCGTCGCCATCAAGAACGAGAGCGGCGGCTGGAAATGGGCCATCATCTCCGCCGTCTACACCATCGTCCTCGCATGGATCGTAGCCTTCATCGTCTACCGCATCGCCCTCCTGCTGCTATGACACCGGCAGAATACCTACAATGTGGGAAGGCCGGTAAGGCAAATACCTACTTATGAGGATTGACGGGCAATGGGAAGGGCAGTACTTTTGCATTCGTTATATCCATAATGTAGTGTTGTTATTTCAATCTTTGCTTAATTACTCATAAGTTTGGAAAGTTACGGACCCCTGCACCTGCGACAGGCCCCGGGGTCCGTTCTCTTTTAGGATGAAATGAAATCACTATATTTGTGGAAAATACTGAAAAATGAGAAAGAACATGAAAATGGCCGACCTGCTCGGCGCCGACTACCGACTGCTGACCGTCATCTACCGCCTGGGTATCAAGCTGGGCTTCGGGGAGAAGACCGTCGAGGAGACCTGCCGCGAGAGCGGGGTCAACTGCGACACATTCCTCCTCATTGCCAACGTATACGCCACAGACGGGTATGTTCCGACAACCGAGATGATGACCGCCGCCTCGGCCATTGACTTGGTCAGATACCTCCACGCCTCGCACTCCTACTATCTCGACCATGAGATTCAGGACCTGAGCCGCATCTTCGAGGACCTGCTCCGCCCCTGCACCCCGATGCAGCGGGACGTGATCATGCGCTTCTTCGACGGGTACCGGGAGGAAGTGGAGAACCACTTCGCCTACGAGGAGGACATCGTCTTCCCCTACGTGCGCTCGGTGGCCGGCGGACAGAGGGTCGAGGGCTACAGCATGGAGACATTCGAAGAGAACCACAACAACATAGATGAGAAGCTCAACGACCTGAGGAACATCGTCATGAAGTACCTGCCCCCGGTGTGCGACACGGTCACCGCCATCAAGGCCCTCTCGAGGCTCTGCACCTTAGAAGCCGACCTGGAGAAGCATACCCTGATCGAGAACTCAATCCTCATCCCTATGGTTAACAGACTGGAAGGAAAATGTCAGTGACAAAGAAGAAAATACTGCTCATAACCCCGTCGCGGATCATCGCCCGCGGCATCACCTCCATACTCGAGGAGCACGGAGGCTTCACCGTCGAGACCGTGCTGACCGACCTCTCCCGCGAGAACGAGGCCACGGTCCGGGACAGCATGGCGGACATAGTTATCGTAGACCCCATAATCTTCGACTTCGCCTCCCGCCCGGCAGGCCGCAGCCGCATCTCCGACCTGACCGACGCCGCGGTGATAGCCGCCCCGACAGCCGTCACGGACGACGAGACCATAAAGAGCTACGACGAGACCATCAGCATCTACGACACCCCGGCGGCCGTCATCAGCAAGCTCCGGAACTCACTGGCGCAGTCAGCCGGCGGACCCCGGACCGAGAACCGGGAGGAACTCTCCGCCCGTGAGAAAGAGATCCTGGTCTGCGTGGCCCAGGGCATGCTCAACAAGGAGATAGCCGACCGCTTCCACCTCTCGATCTACACCGTCATCACCCACCGCAAGAACATCACCCGCAAGACCGGAATCAAGACCGTCGCCGGCCTCACGGTCTATGCACTCCTGAACAACCTGATTGACCCGGCCTCAGTAGAATAGGGAATTTTACTATCTTCGCGGCAAATTCCCAGAATACCTACCATGAAGAAAAGACGACTGCTGACTGCCGCCCTCACTGCCGCCATACTGCTTGCCATACCACACTGTGTACATGCTTCGGCAATGATTAAGGATACGGCATCACAAACAGAGAGCACTGAATTCCGTTTCCGCGGCTACATCGGCGGCATGATGCTGCACAGCGGCTACATCTTCAGCCGTCCGTTCGGTATTTATTCCACAGCAGCCCTACCATTAGGCACAATGCAGATACGGGGCGTCGCCTCCGGAATCGGAGGGCACGTCAAATTCGCCTTCGGGACTTCCACCGACATGCTCCGCATCGGGGCCGAGGGGCACAGTTCCAATGTCAATTACTCCCCCTCTCCCTCCTATGCCCACACCGGCTGGGGAGGCATACTGGTGGACTACATCCGCCGTACCAAGGGCAGGGTGCACCCCTTCATCGGCTGTGTCATAGGCGGCGGAGGTGTCAAGAACCATATCATCGCAGAGGGCAGCACCGACGACTTCGTCACAGAGCCTCAGGCCACCATGCACAAATACGCATTCATGGCTATTGCCCCTTTTCTCGGCATTGAAGTCTCACTCACTCCCAAACTCAGTCTCGTAGTGAAAACGGACTGGCTCCTCAACGCCACCGGCCCTCAGAACGACTTCTCAAACGGTCCCCGCCTCTACGTCGGCATCCTCTTCAACCGCCTTCATCACTGAGGTCGTCCGGACTCACGAACTCTTGCCAAAACCAACTCTTTTAACTACTTTTGGCAAGATTTAATATGCGAACTCTTGCCAAAACCAACTTTTTTAGCTACTTTTGGCAAGCTTAATCTGATATTATGACGGAAATAATAGGAAGAGATATTGAGCAGTCAACTCTTAACAACCTGTACCACAGTGGAAAAAGCGAGTTTATCGCTATCTATGGAAGACGACGGATCGGGAAAACTTTCCTGATAAGAGAAATGTTCAAGGACAGATTCGCATTCTACCATACAGGACTTTCGCCTTTTGAGCTAAACGGCAAGAAACTGCTATCCGAACAATTACGCAACTTCACATTGTCACTGGCGCGT
>DHCMC07803__coassemble_848_pt1 | contig 25186 bp, 18 predicted proteins | sample DHCMC07803__metabat2_high_PE_031 | metagenome-assembled genome bin DHCMC07803 | reverse complement strand
TAGAACCCTGTGGTCTTCTTCTGGATGGGGTAGGCCAGTTTCCTGAGGCCCCAGTCCTCGTCGTTCACGATCTCACCACCCTCGGAGAGGATGTAGCCGCGATACTTTTCTACCGCTTCCTTTATCTGTTCCTCAGATAAAACGGGAGTTGCAATGAAAACGGTTTCGTACTGTTTTAACATTTTGATTGTTATTAAATTAGTAATTAAAAAGCCCTTCCCCTGTACGGGAAAGGGCTGCAAATATACGAATTATCCGTTAATTACCAAAATTACTTCGCAGGAATGTTCTTGAGGACTTCCTTGATGAAGTTCCAGAACTTCTCCACGGTGGGTATGAGCAGGCGCTCGTCGGGAGAGTGGGGAGACATCAGGGTCGGTCCGCAGGATATCATGTCCCAATGAGGGTAGTTGGTGGAGAGGATACCGCACTCGAGGCCGGCGTGGATGGCCTTTACCTCAGGCTCCTTGCCGTAGAGGGCCTTGTAGGTCTCCTTCATGGTCCTGAGGATATCGGATTCCATGTTGGGCTGCCAGCCGGAGTATCCGCCGGAGAACTTGACCTTGGCGCCGCCGAGCTCGAGGGCGCTCTGAATCGCGTCTCTCAGGGCATATTTTGCGGAATCTGTCGAGCCTCTCATGAGGGTCTTGACGTTGATCTTCTTGTTGTCGGATTTCACGATTGCGAGGTTGTTGGATGTCTCCACGAGACCGGGCATCACGAGGCTCATGCGGTCCACGTTGCAGGGGCAGGCGAGGAGGGCCTTCACTACGTTCAGGGCGACGTCGGTGGGGATAATCTTCTTGGCTCCCTTGGTCTTCTCCACGAGGACCTCGATGCCGGGATCTATGGGAGCGTACTCGTGCTCGATGTCGGCTACTGCTGCGTCCAGGGCCTTGAGGGCCTTGGCAGCTTTTTTCTCGGGCAGGGCGACTGTGGCCTGTGCCTCGCGCGGTATTGCGTTGCGCATGTTGCCGCCCTCGATGGAGATGAGCTCTCCCTTGAAGTCCCTGAGCAGGGGAAGGAGGAGACGGGCCATCAGTTTATTGGAGTTGGCGCGTCCCTCATTGATCTCCATGCCGGAGTGGCCTCCGCGGAGTCCCTTGATGATGATGCGGTACTGGTCGGTGTCCTTGCTTACCGGCTCGGACTTGTAGCTGAACTCAGCATCGGTGTCCAGACCTCCGGCGCAGCCCACGTAGAGCTCGCCCTCGGTCTCGGAGTCGAGGTTGACCAGTATGTCGCCCTTGAGGATGCCTCCCTTGAGGGCCTTGGCACCGGTCATGCCGGTCTCCTCATCGATGGTGAAGAGGGCCTCGATGGGACCGTGTACCAGGTCGTTGGACTCAAGCACTGCCATGGCAACGGCGCAGCCGAGACCGTTGTCGGCTCCCAGGGTGGTGCCTTTGGCCTTCACCCACTCGCCGTCAATCCATGTCTCCACGGGGTCGTTCTCCCAGTCGTGCTGTACGTCATTGTTGTTCTGGGGCACCATGTCGAGGTGGCCCTGAAGGATTACGCCCTTGCGGTTCTCCATGCCGGGGGTGGCGGGCTTGCGGATGATGATGTTGCCCACCTCGTCGCGGATGGTCTCCAGTCCGAGGTTCCTGCCGAAATTCTCCATGAAGTCCACTGCCCTCCACTCTTTCTTCGAGGGACGGGGAATCTGTGTCAGCGCATAGAAATTTTTCCACACGCATTTGGGATCTAGATTGTCGATTGTCATACGTCGTTAGTGTTTATAAGTTGTTAACAGTTATTTTACGAGAACATGTACGGGGAAGGTGAGGTCCTCACCCTTCTGATATACCGGTATCCGGCTTTTGAGGATGAGGTCCTGTCCGTCAATAATGCGTACCGTGCATATCGCCGGGATACGGTAAAATATATTGCCGCGGAGGGCTGCCTCGTGCTTGGCCCTCGGTTTGCGGGCCTCCACCTCTCCGATTACCTGTTCGGAGTAGAAGTCCTCTGCATCCTCAGGGCTTATCTCCATCACGATGGGACGTCCCGAGATATTGTCCTGAGGAAGCAGTCCGTGGGTGTCCGAGATGCGGAATGCTATGACCAGCTCCTCCTCCTTGCCTGCCTGCGGTACTACCTCGAAACTCATCTCCTGGACGGAGGAAACTGTGGTGCCTGTGAAGAGTGCCATGTACTCGTTCTCCAGGCGTCCGATCTCTTCTACAGCTGCCCTGAGGGCGTCTCCACTGAACGTGGCGTCAGTATTTCCGGTGATGATGTTGATGCGGTTCTCCCTTAGGGAGAGAATCATGGCCGCTGCTTCCTGGGCTTTCTTCTCAGGACTTTTCTCCACTACCTGGCTCTGGCGGACGGCCACACGGTCGTATCCGCCCTGGTCGTTGCGGACAGTCCGGTACAGAGTGGTCTCGGTGGAGGTCAGGTTGGCTGTCGCCTCTGATGACAGGACTTCGGTTCCGGGTGCAATGGAAGGGAATCTCCAGGAATTGCCGCTGCCCTTGTTCTCGTCGGACAGAAGCAGGAGGCCCTGTGAGGAAAATTCGAAGAAGGAAGCCGGAGAAGCCTCTCCCAGCAGGCCGTCGAGATTGACGATATAGCTGCACGAGCGGTCAGCCTCCAGGTATGGAGTCATTCTGACGTTGCTGAGGGTGTATGTGGTGCTGGCTTCCTGAGGTACGTCGATGCCGAGATATTTCTTGGCATATCCGCTGTACGGACCGGGGGTAAAGGTCTCGCAGACAGCTTCTACTGTAAGATGCACGGAAGTCTGCGGCAGGGAGTAGATGACTACTCCGTCCGGAGGGGTCTGACCTTTCTCCAGTCGGTTGACATTCTGTCCTGTGGCTGTCAGTGCCATGATGCCGGCCAGTACCGGCACGGTGATGATTCTAAGTTTCATGATATGCGTTTTTTCCATCTTTTGTGGCTCCACAGCCACGTTGACTTATGTTCTATGATGTCGGCTTCCAGCAGGCGTGCGAACCTCTCCGTGATGAAGCCCTCGGGACATTCCGCGGCGTTCTCCGCTATCAGCTCGAAATGCGCCTCGTTGTCCTTCCGTCCGTGTCGGATCAGACCGCAGTAGAGGACCGGCATGCCCATTTTGGCAGCGACGGTCTCTGGTCCCTCGATCATGTAGGTCTTCTGGTTCAGGAAGTCCGCGATGAAGCGGCTCATGCAGTGGGGCGGATTTTGGTCACAGATAAAGAAAAATGCCTGTCGGCCCTCGCGGTGGCGGACGATGTGCCTGATGATCTGGTGCGACTCGATAAGGGAGCAGGAGCCGTGCCTGGTCCTGATGCGTGTGATGACTTTGTCCGCCAGCTTGCTTTTGGGTCTTTTGTACACGTAGAGGAAGTCCTTGTTGTCGATGTCGATGCCGTAGTGGCTCCTAAGATCGGGCAGACCGGTGAAGATCTCCCAGTTGCCCAGATGTCCGACCATTATCACGGCATTGCGGTTCAGGGACAGAGCCTTGTTCAGGGCATCCTGGCCGGTTATGCGTACCTGCCTGCCCACGGCTTCCGTCGATGCCGTGAGCATCCATACCGACTCTACGACAGTGTCCGCGAGATGGTGATAGAAATCGTCCACCACCTCTCTGATCTCCTTGTAGTTGAGTTCCGGAAATGATCGTGCTATATTGATGTTGACTGTCTGGACGCGGTAGTGCAGGACTTTCTGCAGCAGCCACGCCAAAAATGATGAGAATGCGTAGTGCACTCTCAGCGGCAGCCGTGACAGCAGGGTCATGAAAAATATTACTATCCTATCCATTTTCCGTATACTTCTTACAAAGTTATCCTTTTTATACGAAAATGCAAATCCCCTGCCACTCTTTCTGGCTTCCGGCTATGGTTGCCCGGGCTTTATTTGAATGTCCTGCAGCAGAGAAGGAAGTCGTTTATGACATCTTCATTGTCCGTGTCCGCTGACTTGCTGATGTAGTATACGGCCATGGGACGGGAGGCTCCGGAGATTGACACTGTGGCGAATACGGAGCTGTCCGCACCGTCTACCGGAGCATCTGTAACAGCCAGGTCCGCTTCGGCGTCAGCAAGCATTGCCGCGGCTTCTTCCCTGCTGCGTTCCAGGACCGTTATCTCTGTACCCGAATATATGCGGCTATAGTGCTCGGCCAGCGGCTTGAGTATGTACCTGACAGCTTCCGGAACAGCCGCGATTACCATCCGGAGATGCTCGCTCCTTCTGGAAGGCATCAGCTCCCTGTCCGCGCACCGGTACAGGTTGAGAATCCTTTCCGCATAGTCGAACAGAATCTTCCCCTTGGGCGTGAGGACAGTCTCTTTCCTGCTGCGGTAAAAGAGTGAGTCCCCTATGGCTCCTTCAAGTTCCGAAATATGGTTGCTGACTGCAGGCTGGGTGATGCCCAGTTCCCTTGCAGCTGCAGTGAAGCTGCCCTTCACCGCCACTGTATGAAACACTTTGAGTCTGTAATCACAAATCATGGTATTTGGGTTTTATTCATAATTTAGGTCGAATGAGAATTCCAGGTCAGGTAGGTTCTCCTCAGTTCTAAACCAGCCCTTGGCCTGCGCGTTGTCTACTTCGGTCTGTATGAGACTCAGGTCTCCGGTTATACTGTACAGGTTGGAGGAGCCGCTGCGGTCCGGAAGTGATTCAAGCATTTTTTTCAATTCTTCTGAATCCAGTTGATTGTGGCGCAGGTCAATGCTGTTAAGGGCTGTGCAGCCGGTTATGTTGAGGTGTTCCAGTGGCGTATTATTTGTCAGCCGCAGGTCAGTCAGGGCAGAACAGCCTTCGAAAGAGGCTCCATAGATATAATTATAGCAGTCTGTGATGCTTGCGAGTCTCAGGACGTTGTATCCGGACAGATTCAGACTGTCTCTCGGTATATTTTGATCACTTGCATGCGCGCAGTTTACAATCTGGAGTTCTTCCAGAGTAGAGGCTGCGTTCAGGTGGGTATTTGCAAATTTAAGGTCGCCGTTGTCTCGCAGATACACCTTTTTCAGCATGTTGCCTTCAGCGACCTGAAGGGATTTCAGATTGCTGAAGTTCTGGATGACCAGCTCTTCCAGATAGGGGAGCGTGAGATTCAGGTCGGTAAATCCGCTGTTGATGATGTTGTACAGTCTGAGATATTTTATGGAGCCGGCTCCTTCTAGATCAATGGCGGTAAGTCTGCTGCCGCCTTCTATGCTCAGCGAGTCCAGACCGGTGCAGCCCATCAGGAGGATGGAGGATGCGCTGTTGCTGTTGTAGAAATGGGTCAGGCCTGTAAGGCCGGAGCAGTCCACGGTCCCCAGTGAGGAGCAGGAGCGCAGCTGCACGTCCTTGAGGGAGGTCATGGCCTTGAGATCCAGGCCGGAAGTCCTGGCTGAGTTCAGGTGCAGGGTTTTGAGACCGGTGAGTCCGTCCACTTCGGGAAGGCCGGAGTTGTCTGTCCCTGAGACCTCGAAATTCAGGTACGACAGTCCGGTGCAGCCGTCCAGATTCAGGACGGACAGGGTCCCGCACCAGGATATGTCCAGGCTGTCCAGAGCAGTGGTGCCGGAGAGGTTCATTGTCGCAAGGAGGTTATTTCCCCTGGATGAGAAATATCTCAGTGAGGGATTGGAGGCCAGATTGATGCCGGTCAGGGCATCGCAATGATACACATTCAGCCGGGTGATGTCAAGCTGGCTCAGATCCAGGTTTTCGATGGCATCGCAGTTGTAGAGATTCAGGTAGTCAATACTGGATCCTGCAAGACTGAGTTCTGCAAGGGAGCTGAAACCATCGATGCGCAGGTAGGAGAGGTCCCGGGCATCCGGTATCAGGATGCTTGCTATGGTGGGATTGTACATTATCTCAATGTTGTCAATGAACTCACAGCCGGTGAAGTCTAGACTGTCAAGGGGAGCCTCTCCATACAGGTAGAATTTTCTCAGGGAGGTGCATCCGGAGATGTTGAGCTCGCTAAGGCTATCGCATACCGAGCCTTGCAGGTTTAGTTCTGTCAAGGCGGAGCAGCCATTGAAATTGAGGGATTTGAATGTACCGCTGAGTGAAAGTTCGCGCAGGCCTGTATGTCCGCTGGCATCGAGGGCGTGGAGACTGTTGGTGTTATACAGGTACAGGCTTTCCAGCTTTCCTGATCCAGGAGGCAGAGTCAGTTCGGACAGGGTGTTGATATCCAGATTGATGGTTTTCAGGTTTGTGTTGCCGCTCAGATCAAGGGTGGTGATATCGGTGTCATTGAAGTCGATGTGCAGGTTTTCAAGTCCCTCTGCAAACGAAAGGTCCAGACTGGAGATGTCCCCGTAGCAGTTGTATGTGGTCAGCTCCTCCAGTGTGGTGCAGTTGCTGAAGGATAGGGATCTGAAGTTGGCATCGTTCATACTCAGTCTTGTGATTAGTTCTCCGCTCACCATGTAGTGCCCTATCTCATAATGTCCATTTACGTATCCGTTGGTTAAAGTGTCGGGTTCTCCGCTATCGTTAAATTTGATGTACGTAAGATTTTCCCCGCTGACGTTTATATAGTGATATGAGTCGGAGGTGTATTCTATGCTCTGGGTGCTGCCGTCGGACTGGATGATATCCAGATAGTAGGTGTAAGTACTGTCTCCGTCTGAGACTGAGAACGGTATGGAGTACTGGAGACGGTTTCCGGTATTGTTGGTCAGGGACTGTATGTAGAGGCCGTCTCCTTCCTCTCCGGTAAGGACGGGACTGTCCACTGTGGCCTCCGTGCCGTTTGGCTCGCTGCGGAAATAGAAATGCTCCAGGGCCTCTGTCGGAATCTCAGCTGTCCATGTCCCAAGGCGGCTCTCAATGACACTGACAGTACGTCCATATCCTCCTTCCTGTCTGAATGTTAGCAAGTTTTCACTGAATGTGAGCAGGTCGAAGCTCTGGTCGGGAATACCGTCCATCTCGACAGTGCTCATGGAGATGTCGGAGAGGGTGAAGTCTGCGGTGGAGTTGTCCCAGCTCAGCAGGAGGTTCATATTGTAGCTGTAGTTGGGGTTTATCACGGATGGCAGTTGTGAGGAATAGCTGCGGACCGTGCCGTCCTGCATGGTCAGGCTGAGGATAAGGGTGGAGGTTGCGGAAGAAATGCCTGGCAGGGTCATGACCCGCGTGGAATACATCCCGTTCCCGTCCATCGGCAGGGGAAACGCTATGCTGCCCTCTCCGGAGTACTGGCAGCTCAGGTCCTTGTAGTTAAGGAGGGCCGAGGTGTAGAGGCCGGAGATGGATACTTCAGCGCTCTGTATGGTGGAGGAGAGGTCGCTGACCGTGTCCACTCCGTAGATGGCCTGGAGGCTTACATTCAGCCGGGATGAGGCCCTGCGCAGGTCTATGGATGCCTGAGTCTGGCCGGCTGAGTACTCCGGCAACCAGCCGAACAGCAGGTCCCGTCCTACGGGCTGTCCTTCTGCGGCTGTGACGGCTATCGTCCCGTTGGCAAAGTCCATGGAAGCGGTATAGGCTGCCGGCACTGCCTCTACGGTGGTGAAGACTATGTTGTCCCCTCCTGACGGCAGTGTGAAGAAGTAGGAGGAGCCGGCGGCGTAGTCCTGCGGAACCGGGTCGGCTGCCTGGGCAGTGCCGGTCAGAAGATAGGCTGTTATGTCATCGGTAAATTCTGCTTCTCCGGACTTGGTCTCGATGTCGAAGTACGGGGCGGAGACGGTGAGCTCGAGTGTGCCACCTGTCAGGGAAGCTGTCTCCTCCCGGCTGCACCCGGAAATCAAGGCTGACAGTATGAGTATATATGCGGTAAACTTTTTCATGGCTACAGGATATCGTTGATGTTCAGGGTTAGGATAATTGTGTGGAAACCTTGGTTTCCGGAATTGCTGATGCTTTGAGTCATACGTTTTGTCTGCCCGTCAGAAGTAATGATGTCGAGGCTTAATTCTGCGCTCCAGCCGGTATTCAATTCAGCGTCAAGCAGGAGCCGGTATGTCTTGCCGTGGTAGTCGGCTGGCTGGAGATTGTCCGGGTAGATAATAGGGCTTACAAATGTGGTATTTGAGGAATACCCGTAGTTGTTCTCCAGAGGATATCCGTAGTCCATGAAATCGCTGATGGAAATCCACATATATTTGACAATATCGCTGAGGACAAGACTGTCCGGATTCTCCAGATTGAGGAGGACGCGGTATCCGGTGGTCTCTTTTCCCAGGTTGACAGGTATCTCCAAGTCCGAGTCGGTCACGTTCACTATGTTGTCGTAGTGTCCCTCTATCAGCGGGGTCTCCAGATGGCGTTTCCGGTCCATCTTCAGGCGGAAGTCCGAGTACCGGATGTAGCTCTTCGAAGTGGTGTCTATGCGGAACTTGCTGCCAGGGGTGATGACGTCCATATTCATGAAAGCCGTCCGGTAGCTGCCCTGCGGCATGCGGAACGTGTAGGAGCTGTCAGTTTCGATGGAAGTCTGGCGTATCGGATATCCGTGTATCAGCGAGTCGGTCTGGGCGGAGAAGCAGTAGAGATAGAGGTCGTCGCGGCCCAGTACGAAGCCGTCGTAGGTGTCGCCGTCACCGGCCTTGGTGTCCATGTCGATGCTGAGCATGGAGGGGGTGACGGAGAGGGTCACCAGGTCCCCCTTGCCGAATTCGATGTCCATGTCCTCCTCTGTGAAGCTGTCAATATTGAAGTCGAAGCCGGCTCCGGTCTGGCGGAGGGTCAGGGTCAGATTGTAGTCGCGGTTGGCGGACATTACCTGGCTCATGGAGGCCTCGAGGGTCTTCTGATAGCCGGAAGGCGAGGTGAGAGTCAGGGTAAGGACTTCACCGGTGGCCGGCAGGATGAACTTCTGATAGACGACGGTAGCCGTATCTCCAGCAGGAATGGAGTCATTTGTCCATGTCATCGTGGTCTCCCCGGAATATGCCTCACCGGTGCCGTCGAGACTTACATGATTGACCTGATAGGTGCTGTATGTATTGACGGAGAGGGAGATGCTGGAGAACATAGAGGAGAGGTCCGCTATCAGGTCTTCGCTGCCCGTGGCCTTTACGCGGAGGTTGACACTTAGACGGGCTGCCTTTCTTCTGAGATCTACCGGGTAGGTCCCACCGCCCTCTCCCATGTCGGACTCGGGCAGGAAGCCGACTACGAAGTCGTAGTCGCTGCCCTCGGTTCCGTCCGTGCCTACTGTCAGCAGGGGTTGGGTGGCGGAGGTGGTGAATGTCCAGCCGTCCGTACCGTCACGGAGATTTGTGAAGATGATGTCCTGGGTTGGCTCGGGCATGAGGTAGGTGAAGTTGTTGCCCTCAGTGTAGTACGGTGAGAAAAGAGTTCCGGTCAGGGCAGTAGTCACGTTCAGGGAGAAGGGATAGGCATAGATGAGGTCGGTTTCCAGGTCAGTCACGGCCTTGGTGCCGGACGGCTCCAGCCGGTATCCGGTAGCGGATACGGTCACAGGGAACTTCCCGGTGGGGAGCTCTTTCTCCGGCTCTTTGGAGCAGCCTGCGGAGAATATGAGGACCGCAGGCAGGAGTATGGTGAGTATGTGTCGGATTCTCATGTTCGTATTGGTTAGAATTCTATTTCGATGTCTTCGTCAATGTCCTCTATCACTTCCAGTTCGAAGCCCGTTCCGTTCTCATAGGAGACTTCCAGCAGGTTGAGGCGTATCCTGTAGTATCTGCCCGGCTTGATGGCTCCGTAGCCGCAGTCAAGTGTTCTGGACGACCCGTCGGTGAAATTGAGGGTCACTGAGAAAGTAAGGGGGCGGCCGGATGAGGGCAGTACTGCGGAACTGCCCAGGGATCTTACGCTGTCCTGATTTTCATCGTAGGAGGATATGCTGTATCCGGAGAATTCGCCCTCGTAGAGGCTGCTACCGTCTTCAAGTATTGCGCACTCCCGGCTCAGTCCGTCTATCTCCACGGTCGCATCCGGCATGAGGAGTGTGGAGAGGTCGGAGACCTGATTGCCGTTAGCATCAGTATAGGTCATCTCCAGATCTATGTAGGAGGTCAGGTACTTGATTTCCGGGGCAATGGTCATGTCACTAAGAATCTCTACATCATTAACAGCGTACAGGAGGTTTTCTAATACGTACCATTCTTTGTGCTCGAATCTTACAAGCTCGTTGTCATTTTTGGTATCGCAGCCTTCATTTATGGAGCCAGGATTGATGTTTAAATATACGAGCTTTTGCTTGCCTTCGTATGTTTCGAACGTTATGGTGGTGTCAGTATCCAAGATATTGGTGTAGTTCCACGCCCAGTCTCCGCTGCCTCTGATGTCATCTCTGAAATAAGCCAGCTGGAACGCCCTGCCCAGACTCAGATTTAGATCTTCAGGCTGGTTTTCGTAGGGTCTGATACTGATGTCCGCGGTGATGTTGTAGCGGGGAAGGTCCGGAGTGCCTGTGGTGTAGGTATGTTCCTCATTCCCGTATGAAGTACCGTATTCATTGACGGCGTATGTCCGGAAGTAGTAGCCGGTTCCCTGACGGAGATCGTAGAAGGTATCGGTCCAGGTTATGGGCTCTGTACTGGAGCTCACATCGTTGTGGACAGTCTTGTATTCGGCATTTTCCTCGGTCAGTTCCGGCTCTCTGCCCAGCAGTAGGCCGTATGTGGTAGTGGACGAGCCGGGATAGGACATGGTGGCGGTGATGGTGATGCTGTTGGTATATGTGTCCACATTGATTACGGTGGAATCCATCACCGGAGCTCCCGCTGTATAGTAGGCTATGCTCCCTGACAGATATCTGCCGGATGCGTTTTCGGCGTATGCCCGGATATAGTACTGGGTGGAACTTGACAGCCCAGTAGCAGTTGCTGACAGATAGTTCCCGGATATCGCCGCCGGATACTCGGTTTCACTTCCGTTCAGGGTGCTCAGGATGAATCCGGCTCCTATGACGGAAGAGCTTCCGGGATTGGTAATCTCGGCTGTAAGGTCCATGCTCACATCGCTGTAGCTGAGAACGGACGGGAGCGAGATGCTGGGCATGCCGGAGGAAAATTGGGTGACCGTGACGGTCTCCGCGATGTGGCCGTCCGAGATGGATATGATTACTTCTGCTGAGCGGTCTTCGAATTCGGTATTCTGCTCTATCTCCACTATGACGCTGTCATGTGTGGAGTTGAGGGAAGCTTTCATCCAAAGGGAGTTGCCGTTGGAGACGGAAATGTCCCTGTTGCTGTATACTCCGATTGCAAATGTTCCCGGGGCATCCCCGGCTGAGATTTCGGCCCGGTCTACTTCCAGGAAGGGGAAGATGCCCAGATCCCCTTCTTCTATGGTGCTGGTGCAGCCGCAGGCCAGAAGCAGGGCTGCTGTCAGTGTGATTGTCAGTGTTTTTCTCATACTTCGCAGTTTAGAGTTTGAAGGCTGATTTACGGAACGTATAGAACCTGAATCCCAGGCCCATCTGGACTGAGACCGGTATGGCTCCCTGGCCGAAATAGTTATAGGCCTGGCTGAGTCCGTATGTGCCGCGTAGGGTGAGGTACACACTCTTGCCAAGGTTGATCTTGAGCGCAGCTGCCGCGCTCAGGATGTATTTGGCCGCCCCTGGGTCCGGATTGGCCGTGAAACCGGTGTTGTCTCCGGCACTCTCCTGATACTGTGAGGCCACTAGGATTGACTGCATGATGCCGGCTTCAACTGTGAGGACTCTGCAAGTTCTGACCTGGAGCATTACCGGTACCTGGAGATAATGCTGCATGGTTGTGGCTGTCAGGTCGCTGCCCAGATTGTGGTTGAATATCTGGAAAGCATACTGGGCAGTGCCGCTGACACCCAGATAACGTCCGAAGTAGAGGTCCATGAACAGACCTCCCTGTGCCCCTCCGCTGTATATGATGTCTTCCTGAGGGGGCATGTGCATCAGGAAAGAGCCTCCCAGTTCCATGCCGAGGGAGAACTTCATGAACTGTGCCCTGGCATCCGCATAGCTCAGGACGAGGAGAGAGAATAATATAATGTATAGTCTTTTCATCTTATTGCAGTAGGAAATTGGCGGAAGAACTTGTTTCTCCAAGGTCAAATGTGACGAACTTCACATCAGACTGTTTCTTGGACATTTCGGATACGCTGGCGATGACGGAGAAAGAGGTCTGTGCCGTGGCGGGGTCTATGTCCATCAGGGTGGTGACTCTTACCGCCTCTCCGGGAGCGACGTTGCCGGCGCTCAGCTCGGTGGTCCTGGCAGTGACTCCGTCGGGAAGTCTTAGCCGTACCGCAGCACCTCTGGCCGGGTCCGTACCGTCATTCTTGATGTAGATTTCAAGTCTTACAGGCTGGCCTTGGGTAATGGGGGTGTTGTCCGGGGTGTAGACCCTGTAGCTGGCTATTACCATGCGGCTGCGACTGGCAGCTCCGGATTTGACGGTCTTGGAGATGGTGGAGCTCGAGAAAAGATTGTCAGCTCCGGCAGTAATTTCGAGGTTGATCTCTCCCGGAGCCAGATAGGTGCCGGCCCTTCCTGTGAAGGTCAGGTCCTCTGTGTCACCGGAGTACAGCTCGGGAATCTGAATCTGGTCTTTGTCGAACAATATCTGGCCTGTCTGCTCTCCTGCCGCCGTTATGCTGACTGTTACACCCATGGCAGTCTCGTCCCCGTTGTTCTCAAGGGAGACTGTGTAGCGGAATGTCTCGCCAGGCTCTATGGTGGAGTTGGAGTTGGCGTCGCTTATCCTAGCTCCGCTGATGTCCAGTATAGGCTGTGTGTCATAGGGTGCCGGCAGCTTGATTATTCCCTTTCGCCCTTCATAGATGACGGAGGCGTAGCCTTCGCTGAAATCTCCGGCCATGCTGAAAACCGGGTCTATGACCATTTTCCCTTTTTTGTCAATGTATCCGTACATGCCGTCAGCAGTCCTGACCCATGCCAGGCCGCTGCTGAAGCTGCCGGCAGCTTTGTATTCCGCAAGGGATATGGCAGTGGCTCCTGATGGATGGATGAATTTTAAACTGCCGCCGTCGGATACGAGGGCCAGTTCCTCTCTGAAAGGTTCAGCAGAGGTGTATCCGGTCTGTACTTCTTTGAAGTGGCGGCCGTCCTTGGTTATGAGGTTGTATGTGCCGTTGTCCTTGAGGGTGAAGCCTGCGCCGGTGTGGGACGAGATGGCCGAACCGTCCACTGGGATGTTGCCTATGATCTTGTATCGGCCTTCTTTGTGGTTGATAATAAAGCTTTTCCCTTTGCGACTGACTATGGCGTAGCCATACTGAAAGTCCCCGGCATTGTCATATTTGTGGTCTATTGTATAATATCCCTTGTCGTTGTCGATATATCCGAATTTTCCTCCTTTGCCGGAGGCCTTCCTGACTCTGGCCACCCCGTCGCTGTACGGATAGAATGTGAGCCTTTCCGGAAGCTGGCGTACCTGTCCGGTAGCATACAGGTAGTAATGCACCCCGTCCTTTACGGCCAGTGCCGTCCCGTTGGAGAAAGTGGTGATGGTGTCGTACTGGATGGGGATGACGACATACCCGGAATTGTTGATTACGCCCCATTTGGAGTCCTTGTAGACAGGGGCGGCGCCTCCCCTGAAATCCATAGCCCTGTCGAAGGACGGCTGGATGACCTTGTTGCCGAAAGCGTCCATATATCCCCATGTGCCGTTTTCACTGAATGCGGCAAGACCTTCGGACAGAGGTAGGACAGCATCCTCGTGTATGGTCCTTACCCATTTGAATCCGTGTTCCCTGTCCTCATTCTGCGCTGTCGCGGTATACATCGCCAGGGAGCATGCTGTAATGACTGTGAGAATCCTTTTCATAGTCTGTAAGTTACTGTATTACGACCGCCTCTCTCCATGCCGCCCTCTCATCAGCCGGGATGGCATATATCCATTTGAGCAGGGAATCAAAGGTGATTTCTTCCTCAACAAAGGGGATATCCCTCTTGGTGGCCACAAGGATGAGGTTGATGGTCTCGAATTTTTTTGAATTGTCCAGCTTCTCCATCAGATACTGCATATAGGGATTGACGGGAAAGCTGTATTCCTTTTCTTTCTCGAATACCTGTTTTTTCTCGTACTGGCCGGGATAGATGACGGAGCCTCCGGTCTCATCGAACCAGAACAGGTGCAGGTATGCGTCATGTCCGTAGACCTTGGCCGTGAACTTGAGATAGCTTCCGTTGGGATATATCCCGTCCACTCCGTTGACATCCAGGACAAATGTAGGGTCTACCGTACCGCCGCTCTTGACTTCAGCATCGATGGTGGCAACGGAGTAGCTCCTGTCCCCCTCGGTCTCTACAGTGTACTTTACATTGAGGATGTTGATATAGCCTTCCACCTGCATGGTGGTCATTCTGGAAAGGACCTGACTGAACTCGCTGCCGTCGTCCTGGCTTATGAGACCTGTTACCGTCCAGAGCTTTTCGGATACTCCGGCCTTGCGGAGGGCATTGGCCTTTGCATCTTGAAGAGCCTTGTTCTCAGCCTGTTCCAGTGTGATGTGACGGGTGATCTCACAACGGCCTGTGACACCCCGTACCTTTTTTGTCTTTTCCTGGGCTTCGGCGCAGATCACAAGACCTGCGGCAAGCAGCAGGAGAAAGGATGAAAGTAGGAATTTCGAGAATTTCATAATTTACCATTAGCAATCTGCAAAAATGGTAATTATTTATGAAAATATCAAAATTGTTACCTACAATTTGCCTATGGATTTCAAGTATTTCGTGCAGGCCAGCCTGTAATCAGCCACAGCCTCTATCCATGCGCTGCTGCACTGGCTCCACTGAGTCTGTGCCTCTAGCACATTGACCAGTGTTTCCATGCCCAGCTCGTACTGGTCGCGGCATACTTTCAGGTTGGTTTCGGCGCTTTCGAGCGAGGTCCTGGCCATCTGCGCCTGCAGGGCCGCCTCGGTGACGGCATAACGGCATTTGGCCATCTCAAGCTCCATCAGACCCGAGAGCTGTTCCAGCTCCGTCACCGCCATCTCATGCTCCTTTTTGGCAGACTGCACCTTAAGCCAGCCCTCGCCCCATGCGAAGATAGGCACCCTGAGCGTGGCCATGACGGTGAAGCCGGCCTGATTCAGGAGCACCTCGTCCTGCAGCTTCAGCCCGTAGGTGTAACCGTAGCTGGCCATGACTCCCAGCTGGGGCAGGAAGTCGGAGCGGACGAAATCCACGTTCCTGCGCTTCAGCTCGGCCTGCTGCTCCAGCAGAAGATAGTCGGGACGGTTCTCGATGGAGTCGGTTGCCCCGGAAAGGTCCATGTCAGGGATTAGCCCGGTGCTGTCCAGGTCAAATCCGCTCTGGTCCACCTCGAGCTCCGCGGTCAGCGGCAGCCCGAGGATGTGGCAGAGGTTCATCATTGCGAGCCTCTGTCCGTTCCGGGCCTTGGCCAGGGACAGTTCCGCGTTGTTGCGCTGCACCTCGACCTTGAGCAGGTCGGTGGAGGTGGCCATTCCCACGTCTATGGCGTTCTGTACGAAGTGGTACATGCTGTCTACAGTACCGCGGAAGCTCTCGGCTGTCTCCATCAGCCTGCATGTCTTGACATACAGCCAGTAGGCCTCGTCCACGGAGACGATGACCTCGGAGGCCTTGAGCCTGGAGTTGAGGCCGGCCATCTCAGTGCCGATATCGGCCATCCTGTAGCCCGAGATGATCTTGCCGCCCATGAACACCGGCTGCGTCACCGAGACTCCTGCGGTGAATGTGTTGGCCAGGTCCACGCTCAGGGTCATCGGCGGGATCACGGCGTACTGGTTGAACACCGGTATTCCGTTGTTGTAGACGATGTTGCCGGCGGCGTCCTTCATCAGGTCCGGTACCAGGTTCCCATAGACATTCTTGTATATCGGCAGGGCTCCGCCGCTGAAATCGTAGTCAAATGAACTGGAGGTCCAGAGGTAGAGGCCGTAGGCGGAGAATTTGGGCAGGAAGTTGGTGATTACCGCCTTGCGGTCCAGTGCGGTCTTCTCCTCCGTCAGCCTGGCGCTGCGCAGTATGGCACTGCTGTCCAGGGCAATGCTCCGGCACTGCTCCAGGGTGAGGAAGCGTTTCTGCGGCTGGGCCGTGGCTGCGGCAGGAAGCAGGAGGAGGGCCGCTGTCATCAGGCCCAGAATCCGGGTATATGCGGGTAAATGTCTCATGGTCATGCCTTTTTAATCTTGAAGAACAATGAGTACAGTACGGGCAGGAAGACGAGGGTAATCAGGGTGCCCACTGTCAGTCCGCCCATGATGGTCACAGCCAGCGAGCCGAAGAGCGGGTCGAAGAGCAGGGGCGCCATGCCCAGGACTGTGGTCATCGAGGCCATCATCACGGGACGCAGACGGGAGAGGGTTGAGTCCACCACTGCCTTGTAAGGCTCGACTCCGAGGCTCAGCTGCCGGTCTATCTCGTCGATGAGGACGATGCCGTTCTTGATCATCATGCCGATGATGCCCAGGCAGCCGACCATGGCCACGAAGCCGAAGCTCATGCCGGCGGCCAGCATGCCGAAGACTATGCCTATGGCCACAAGAGGCAGGCAGCAGACGATTATCAGCGGCTTTTTGATGTCCTTGAACAGGGCTATCATGATCAGCAGCATGACCACTATCGCGTGCGGGAAGTACTTGAACAGGTAGCGTGTGGACTGCCGGCTGGCATCGTACTCGCCCAGCCAGGTGAGGGTGTAGCCGTCTGGCAGCTCTATGGCCTCTATCCGGTCCTTGACGGCGTCGCGGGCCTGGGCTGCGGTGTATCCGGCAGTGTTGTTGCACTGGGCCTTGATGGCTCTCTGCCCGTTATAATGGCAGATCTTGGGCTCGTTCCACTCGATGACGGTGCCTGAGGTTATGGTGTTCAGGGGCAGTGGTGATACCAGGGCGTCGATGATGTCCGCCCGGCCGGTGGTGCCGGTCATCACTCCCTGTACGGTCTCCATGTTGGCAACCGACGATACGGACGGCAGCAGGCCCCATACCGGGGTGTTGCGGATGCTCTCCACCGGCTCTCCGTCCATGCCGGTGCTGCGGATGTAGATGCCCAGTCTCTCGCCTCCCTCGTTGAGGGTGCCGCAGGGGATGCCCTCTGCCGCAGCCATCACGGAGATACCGGCCGAACTGCGGGAGATGCCGGCCTGACGGGCAGCCGCCTGGTCGTATTCCACCTTGACGGCCGGTACCATCGGAGACCAGTCGTCGGTCACCAGCCAGGTGGCGTCGCTCTCCTCCATTATGGCCTGGGCCTGGGCGCAGAGGTCCTTGAGCACGGCAGGGTCAGGTCCCTGGAACATAGCCTCGATGGGATAGGGGCGGTACATCAGGTTGTACTGCTTTACCCTGACGTATGCCTCGGGGTAGGCGGCCATCAGTTCTTTCTGTATCCTGGGGATGCTCTCTATCATTTTGTCGTAATCCTCATAGTCGATGATCAGCTCTCCGTAGCTCAGCGAGGGGTCGGCGATGGCCCTTACCAGGCAGTACCTTCCCGGAGTGCCGCCGAGAGAGGTGACGACGTGATTGACATTGTCATCCTGCCGGATATATGCCTCCATCTCCTCCAGATCCTTCTCCACCTTGCCGGGAGCGGTGCCCTCGGGCATGCGGTACTCGATGTAGAGCTGGTTGTAGGCCATGTCGGGGAAGAACATCTGGGGGATGTACTGATAGCACCACACGCTGCCGAGCACCAGGATGACGGCTATGCCGACGGCGATGAGGCGGTGGGAGAGTACGTGGTCCAGCACGCGGCGGAACCAGCGGTATATCTTCGAATCGAAAGGATCGACGCTTTCAGAAGCGGTGCCGCTGCCCTTGGGATAGCGCAGGGTCAGGTCGCAGTGGACCGGGACGTGGGTCAGGGCAAGCACCCAGCTCAGCAGCAGGGAGACGGCCAGGACGATGAAGAGGTCCCTCACGTAGGTTCCGGCCATGTCCGGGGACATGAATATCGGGAAAAATGCCAGTATGGCGATGACCGTGGCTCCGAGCAGGGGCATGGCCGTCTTCTTGCAGATGTTGGTCAGGCACTGGGGCTTGGGTACTCCCCGCTTCATGTCCACGAGGATGCCGTCCACTATCACTATCGCGTTGTCCACCAGGATGCCCATCGCTACGATGAAGGAGCCGAGGGACACCCTCTGGAGGGTACCGTCCATCATGTCCAGGATGAAGAACGAGCCGAAGACTATCACCACCAGGCTGGTGGCTATGATGACTCCGCTGCGGAAGCCCATGGTCAGCATCAGCAGCAGGATAACGATTACGATGGATTCTATCAGATTTACGATGAAGGTGTTGATGGAACTGCCGACTATCTCGGGCTGGAAGAATACCTTGTGGAACTCCATGCCGGCTGGAACGGACTCGGCCTTGATTTCCTCCAGCCGGGCCTCCACTTCCTTGCCTATCTTGATGATGTCGGTGCCGGATTCGGCTGAGATGAGCAGGCCGATGGCCGGCTGTCCGTCGTACTTCATGGAGTTTCGCACGGGTGTCTGCCAGCCGTAGGTGACGTCGGCCACGTCGGAGAGTTTGAGCTGGTCGTCCTCATGGCCCTGTATGATGAGGTTGCGTATGTCCTCGATGCTTTCGTAGGCGTCCCCCATCTCTATCTTCATCCTGCGGTCAGGGGTGTCGAAGTATCCTGAGTAGATGACCGAGTTCTGGGAATTGAGGGTGGTCAGCAGCTCGGTGGGATGCACTCCGAGGTTGGCCATGCGGTCGGCCTTCATGTCGATGTTCACGCAGCGGGTGCGCTCTCCGTAGGTGATGGCCTTGGACACTCCCTCTATGTCGCTGAGCTCCCGGCAGACCATGTCGGCGTAGCGTCCGGCTTCCTCATACCCGTATCCGTCGAATGTCAGGGCGTAGAACATGCCGTAGACATCCCCGTAGTCGTCCATGACCATGACCTGCGCCGATGCCGGGAGGCTGGCCTTGGCATCATTGACCTTGCGGCGGAGCATGTCCCACTCCTGCTGGGTGTCGGAGTCGGGGGTAGTGGTCTTGAGGGTGACAGTGATGATGGCCATGTCGTCGAAGGACTGGGATGTCACCGTTCCCACCTCGCTGATCCTGCGGATGGTCTCCTCAAGCGGGCGGGTTACCTCCAGCTCCGTCTCGTAGGCGGTCGCTCCCGGGTAGACGGCGGCCACTACGGCGACCTTGACCTTGATCTCCGGGTCCTCGAGCTTGCTCATGCTGTTGTAGGCAAATGCTCCGCCCACCACGAGGCAGATGAGCACCGCCACGACCAGTATCCTGTTCTTCAGGGCGTATTCAGATATGTTCATGGCTTCGTGGGTTTACAGGAGATTACCCGGGTTGGTGGCGGACTTGCCTGGGAGTACCTTGACCTGTGCTCCGTCCTTCAGGGAATTGACTCCGGCGGTTACGACTGTCTCCCCGGCCTTCAGTCCGGAGATGATGCGGGCGTTGCCGTCGCGGTCGATGTCGTCGGCTGTTACAGACCGTCTCTGTACCTTACCCTGATTCACCACCCAGACGCAGGTGGCGCCTCTGTCCTCGAAGAGGGCTGTGGCCGGAATGCTGACCGTGCCGTCCTCGTCCGTGCGGTACTCGATGCAGACTCCTGTGCTGATACCGGAGTGGGGCAGGGTTCCGTCCGGTGCCGGACGGAGGGCGTAGCGGGCGGTGAAGAGCTGGTTGAGATTGGCCTTCTTGGTTATGTCGATGAGCCTGAGCTCAAATGTCTTTCCGGGATAGACGTCCACGGTGCACCAGCTGCGGACGGCCTTGTCGATATTGACGAAGTCATCTACGGGTATGTCCACCTTCACGATCGGGGCGCCGTCGCTGATGAGGGTGATCACCGGCATACCGGCCCCGACCGTCTCGCCGGCCTCGAAGTGTACCTGCTGGACATAGCCGTCGAAAGGTGCGAGCATCTTCGTGTCATTGAGGGCGTTCTGGTGGGCGTGGTAGAGGGCGGTTATCTGCTCCAGACCATAACGGGCCTTATCGTAGTCGTTCTGAGTGGCGCTGCCGCGGTCCGAGAGCTCGATGACCCTGCCGGCCTCGGCCTTGACCTGCTCGTACTGGGCGGTGGTGGCGGCCAGCTGTATGGCGTAGTCGCGCTCCTCTATCTCAGCCAATGTGTCTCCTTGACGGACGTGCTGCCCCTCGCGGAAGTGTACGGCGGCTACAGGACCCGCAACCCTGAATGACAGGTTGACATCCTTTGCCGGCTGTATCCGGCCCGGATAGGTGACGGTGCGGGTGCTGCCGATGCTCTGCGCTGCTGCCGTTCTGACATTGGGTACGGCAACTTCCTTATGCTGCCTGTTATCTTTTGATTTACATCCTGTTACCGATACCGCTGCAAGCACTGCGGCGACACTGACGGCGATGGTTCCGAATATGCGGTAATTCATCTTTAAAAAGTATTTAATAAGCCTATTAAGGAATGGCTGTAATAATGCAAAAAATATGCCGCCTACTGCGCTACGAAGCGGTAGACTATCTCGCCTGCCTGACGCTCGGGGGCGTCCTGGGATGCGGTGAACCGGGAGGCAGATGCGGCCCTGAGGGCGTAGTCCCGCAGGCACTGGTCTGGAGATGAGACTGATTCTATTATTTTGACCCCGATGACGTAACCCTTCCGGTTGACGATGACGCTGACCGAGACATCGCCGCCGCCCATGCATTTGTAGGCCGGTACGGGCAGGTTCATGGCCTTGCGGCCTTCGAGGGTGTAAGAGATGACTGAGGGGCCCTGGTACGCCTCGGCTTTCTGGCCGTCGTCCTCACGGTAGACGGAGACCTGGTCTTCGGAGGACGAGGCTTCCTCCACTTCCCGGCGGGACTGGTCCAGGCGCTCCTGGAGCTCGCGGGCCTCGCGGTAGATGTCCTCGGGGTTGTCGTAGCGGTCATCGCGGAGGGGCTCGGAGGCGTCTATGGCCACATTGCGGATGGACTGGGCGCTCTGGCTGCGGGAAGCGTTGAGCAGGGCGTCAAGCTCGGCTTCAAGTTCCTCGCTCACGCTCTCCTGCATCTGTGCCCTGGCCTCCATTGCCTCCTGGGCTTCCTGTTGTGAGAAGTCTATGACGAAAGATGTATCCCTTACCAGCTGGGTGTGTATCGACCAGCTCAGCAGGACGATGATCAGGATCAGGTGGACGATGAGGGTGAGGTAGAGCCCGGCCTTGTCATCGGTATCTACGCGGAGATACTTCAGCAGGGGCCTGAGCCAGGCGTTGATCCTGGACAGCGGGCCCCTGCGCAGCTTCTCGGTGAGCGGCCGGATGCGGTCAGCTATTTTTGAGATGATTTTCAATGGTGGCTATGAGCATGTCTATGCCCACCTGGTTGTGCCCGCCCTGGGGCAGTATCAGGTCGGCGTATCTCTTGGTGGGCTCTATGAACTGCAGATGCATGGGCTTGAGCACTCTCTCATAGCGCTCGATTACCTTGCCCACGTCCCGGCCTCTCTCGATGATATCGCGGGAGATTACCCTGACCAGGCGGTCGTCCGGGTCAGCGTCCACGTATACCAGGATATCCAGCATGCTGCGCAGCCTTGCGTCGGTGAAAATCAGGATACCCTCCACCAGTATGATGTCGGCGGGATGTACAGTCACGGTCTCGGTGGCCGAGCGGGTGCAGGTCAGGTAGGAGTAGACGGGCTGCTTCACCGTCCTGCCGTGCTGCAGCTCGTCGAGCTGCTCTATGAGCAGGTCGAAGTCGATGGCGTTCGGATGGTCGAAGTTGATCTTCTGCCGGTCCTCCAGCAGGGGGATGTCGCTGTTGTCCTTGTAGTAGGAGTCCTGGGGGACAACAACGACCTCTCCTCTCTTGAAGTGTTCCGAGATCTTCTGGACCACTGTGGTCTTGCCTGAGCCAGTGCCGCCGGCTATACCGATAGTAAGCATGGTGCCGGTCTTTAGAATTCTGCGGACTTGGGTGTCCTGGGGAAGGGAATGACGTCACGGATGTTGCTCATGCCGGTGACGAAGAGGAGCAGGCGCTCGAAGCCCAGTCCGAAACCGCTGTGCGGAGCGGTGCCGAAGCGGCGGGTGTCGAGGTACCACCAGAGGTTGGTCATGTCCATGTGCAGCTCGTCGATGCGGGCCATCAGCTTCTCGTAGGACTCCTCTCTCTGGGAGCCTCCGATGATCTCGCCGATCTTGGGGAAGAGCACGTCCATGCCGCGTACGGTCTTGCCGTCATCGTTCTGCTTCATGTAGAAGGCCTTGATGTCCTTCGGGTAGTCGGTCAGGATCACGGGCTTGCCGAAATGCTGCTCGACCAGGTAGCGCTCGTGCTCGCTCTGCAGGTCCACGCCCCATGATACGGGATACTCGAACTTGACTCCGGACTTGGTGAGGATGTCTACGGCCTCGGTGTAGGTGGTACGGACGAAGTCGGTGTTCACCACGCCCTTGAGCCTCTCTATGAGCCCCTTGTCTATCATGTTGTTAAGGAAGATGAGGTCGTCCATGCAGTTGTCCAGTGCGTACCTTACGAGGTACTTGATGAAGTCCTCAGCCAGGTCCATGTTGTCCTCTATCTCGTAGAAGGCCATTTCGGGCTCTACCATCCAGAACTCGGCCAGGTGGCGGGGAGTGTTGGAGTTCTCGGCCCTGAATGTAGGTCCGAAGGTGTAGATCTCGCCCAATGCCATCGCTCCGAGCTCACCCTCGAGCTGACCGCTGACGGTCAGGTTGGTGTGGCGGCCGAAGAAGTCCTGCGACCAGTCCACCTTTCCTTCCGGAGTGCGGGGAGGATTGCTCACGTCGAGGGTCGTCACCTGAAACATTGCTCCTGCACCCTCGGCGTCCGAGGCTGTGATGAGGGGAGTGTGAAGGTAGTAGAAACCCTTGTCGTTGAAGTATTTGTGTATGGCGTATGCCATGGCGTGGCGGATTCTGAGCACGGCTCCGAAGGTGTTGGTGCGGGGACGCAGATGTGCGATCTCGCGCAGGAACTCCATGCTGTGACCTTTCTTCTGGAGAGGGTACTTCTCTGGATCTGCAGTGCCGTAGACCTGGATGGAGGTTGCCTGGATCTCCACTTTCTGCCCGCTGCCGATGGACTCGACGAGCTTTCCGATTACGGCGATGCAGGCGCCGGTGGTGATGTCCTTGAAGGACTCGTCCGGAGTGAAAGTAGTCATGTCGCAGACGATCTGTATGTTGTTGATGGTCGAACCGTCGTTGAGGGCGATGAAGGTGATGTTCTTGTTGCCTCTTTTGGTCCTTACCCAGCCCTTGGCCAGAACTTCCTGGCCCGGAGTCTCCTTGAGGAGGGCTGATATCTTCTGTCTTTTAAGTGTCATTGTCGTGTATATCGTATTTTTAGAATTCAACTCCCATTGCCTCGCATATCCTCTTGGGTATCTCGGTGTTGTCCATCCTTCCGGAGAACAGGCCGCTGCCCGCGCCGATGGCGAAGACAGGCACGTTGGCTGCTGAGTGGTCACCGGTGGTCCAGCCGATGTGGGCCTCATGCGAGATTTCGTTCATGCGTTCCCTCTCTTCCTCGGAAACTTTGTCCTTCGAGCAGCTGATCTCCTCCAGCTTGTCGAAGTACAGGTTATAGCCTTTCTCCCAGCTCAGGGTAAGGCCGCCGGTCTCGTGGTCGGCGGTGACTACGATGAGGGTCTCGTCGGGGTGCTCATTGTAGAATCTGACAGCCTCGGCTACTGCGTCCGAGAGGCTGAGTGTCTCCAGAATCACGGCCTTGGTGTCGTTGCCGTGGCTGGCCCAGTCTATCCTGCCGCCCTCGGACATTACGAAGAAGCCTTCTCCGTTCTCATCGTAGAGGAAATCGATGGATGCCCTGACGAGGTCGGCCTGAGTCATGTCGTCCTCTTTCATATCTATGGCGTAGGGCAGCTCGGTCCTGAGCCGTCCGTCTTTCTGCAGGAGCATCATTTTCTCTGCTCCGTCTTTCTTGGCAGCGAAGTCATCCATGCCTTCTGCAATCACGTAGCCTCCCTTCTCGATGGCCTCGTATACTGATACTCTGTCCTCATCATCTCCGGTGCTCTCTATCGCACCGCCTCCTGCGAAGAACTCGAATTCCGATGCAGGAATCTCGGACGCTATCTCGTAGTAGTTGCCTCTGTTCACGTTGTGCCCGTAGAATGCTGCGGGTGTCGCATGGTTGATGCCTACCGTCGAGGAGATGCCTACTTTATAACCTGCATCGTGTATCTTGTACGATATGCTCTCCAGGGCTGTCGAGTCGGGCCCTGTCGCCAGCATACCGTTCTTGGTCTTGCTGCCGGTCGAAAGAGCAGTTCCTGCAGCAGCCGAGTCAGTAATCAGGTTGGACTCGGAATGTGTCACCGCCCAGCCGAGGACGGGGAATGCTGAGAAGGACAGCGGTCTGCTGTCGAATACGTCCTGGGTATATCCCAGCCAGTACTCGGTAAGGGAAACATGATTGAATCCCATGCCGTCACCGATGAAGTAGAATACGTATTTTGCCTTCTGCTGCGCGGAAGCAACCAGGGGAAGCAGGAGGATCAGGGTGATAAGTGAGAACTTTTTCATTACTCTGTGTTACAATAAGTTATTTTGTTAAAAATGGGTGTCCCACTATGCATGAGGCACCCATTTTTCAATCCAAGCAGTAAGATTTAGTATGTTGCTGCGGGAGCAGTCTTTCTTGCTGCGTACATTATCTTCAGTGCGGAGCAGCGGCGGAGCTCCTGCTTAACCTCGGTGACGATACCCATGCGGGTGCCCTCGTCGATTTTAAGAGAGATGCTCATCAGCTCGCGGTCAACCTCACTCAGGGCCTCACGTTCAGCGGCAACGAAGTCACTGATATCCTTTACGGTCCTGAAGGAGTCGTTGAGCTGGATACGGGAGTCCGTACCGTACTCTTTCTGATACTGCAGGGAGGGAGTACCGATGAAGATGTAGGAGGCGAGGTCCTTTCTTTCGAGCTTGGTGGCCTCGGTAGCCTCAGGCAGCTTCACATTCACCATACGGTCAGTCTGACGCATACTGGTGGAGACCATGAAGAACATGAGGATCATGAACACGATGTCCGGGAGGGATGCCGTGTTGATACCGGGTGTTCCTTTGTCTCCTTTTCTCAGGAATTTTGCCATTGTATAGTCCTCCTTATTGTTTAGTTACATCCAAAGGTTCTGCCTCAGAGAGACGGTTGGGGATGGCCTCGCGGACGATATCCTGTTTGTCGACAGGAAGATCGTTGTACACTGCACCGAAATGTGCTATTGAGAAATCATCCCTGACCTTATTGATGGCTCTCACAATCACGTCCGTAATCTCGATGTATTTGCTGTAGAGACTCTGACGGTCATTCT
>DHCMC07803__coassemble_711_pt1 | contig 34223 bp, 25 predicted proteins | sample DHCMC07803__metabat2_high_PE_031 | metagenome-assembled genome bin DHCMC07803 | reverse complement strand
GATAGAGCACGATGGAGTCTACATATTCCAGTGATCGCATCCGCAGCATTTTCATGCAAATACGGGATGCAATAGTTCAGATAAACGCATGGAATGAGGACGTCTGTTCTTCTGAGGATTACTATTCGTCTCCGGACGGAATGAAGAATCTTGCTGCAAGCTGCATGCTGATTGAGGCGATAGGAGAGGGTGTCAGGCAAATCGATAAGCTGACACAGTCAAGGTTATGGAGCGAACGTCCGGAAATACCTTGGATCGATGTGATAGGAGTGCGCAACCACATAGCGCACGGGTATTTTGACATCGACGGAGATATCGTTTTTGATATTGTAAAAAATAATCTTGGCAGTTTGCTTGCCGCAGTTGAGTACTTTCTTGGAAAATCTGAAATAATTTAGGAAATACGGGAGAAGACCTGCCGGCGGGCGGTGACGGTCATGTAGACGTCGCGGGCGATGAGGTGAGCGAAGTAGGCCATGTACAGGGCCTGGATGCCCATCAGGCCGCGGAAGGCGAAATAGCAGACGTAGAAGGAGGCACATGCCCAGATCATGCCGTTGCGGATGGCCTTGGCGGCGGTGGCTCCGATGAAGATGCCGTCCCACATAAAGGCCAGGCAACTGAAGGATGGCATGATTATAAGCCAGATCATATAAGGTTTCGAGGCAGCTGTCACGGCTGCCTCTGTCGTCATGAGACTTACCATCCACTGACCACCTATGCCGTATGCAACGGTTGAGACGACGGCCAGGCCGGCGGTCCAGGTGAAGAGCAGGCGGACAGCCTTGTTCAGGGACGGTCTGTCCTGTGCTCCTATGTATCGTCCGGTGAGGGCCTCTCCGGCATATGCGAATCCGTCCAGAATGTAGGAGTAGAGCATCAGCAGCTTCATGATGATGGTGCTTACGGCCAGCTGCACGTCTCCATAATGGGCGGCCAGCGAGGTGAAGCCGCAGTAGATGAGCATGAAGCACAGTGAGCGCAGGAAGAGGTTGGCGTTGAGGACGTAGAACGACTTCATGTAGCGGAATTTCACGTGCTGCCGGATATTGACGTGCCGCAGCAGTCTGCCGTAGTGCGTAAGCATCAGGACGGAGGCCAGGATAAGACCTGTGTACTGGGCGATGACAGTGCCGAGGGCCACGCCGGCGAAGCCGAGAGGGGTGTGCAGGCCGAGGAAAATGCTCATGCCGAGATTGACCACATTGACCGTGATGTCCACCGCCATCGGGAAGACGGTGTTCTGCATGCCGATGAACCATCCTTTGAACACCATCAGCGAGAGGGTCGCCGGAGCGTCCCATATCCTGATGAAGAAATATTTCCGGGCCAGTTCCTGGACTTCCGCCGAGCAGTCGATGAAGAGGAAGGCCGCCTCGACGAAGAGCCATTGGATCAGTATCAGGAATGAGGCCGAGAGCAGGGCGGTCGCCTCTCCCTGGACGAAGTAGCGCATTGCCCCCGGAAGGTCCTTGCGGCCGTAGGCCTGGGCCGTGAGGCCTCCCGTGCCGACACGGAGGAAGCCGAAGTTCCAGTAGAGCAGGTCGAAGAGCATTGAGCCTACGGCTATTGCCCCGATGGCCGCTACGTTGCCCAGGCGGCCGGATACGCCGATGTCCACCATTCCCACGAGGGGGACGGTGATGTTGGCCAGGATGCTGGGCACCGCGAGGTGCAGGATCCGGCTGTTCATGGATCTGGGCGCGCTGTTCTCCGTATGTCTTTTCATATTGTCGTGCTATCTGTATTTTCCCTCCTCCTCGAGCATTCCGAGGTAGGACATGTAGCGCTCCGGGGAGATGGTTCCGTTTTCTACCGCCTCGAGGACTGCGCATCCCGGCTCGTGGGTGTGGGTGCAGGGCTTGTAGCGGCAGTTGTCGGCGACGCGGAGCATTTCAGGGAAATAGGTGGAGATCTCCTCCGGCTCGATGTCCACCAGACCGAAGCCCCTGATGCCGGGGGTGTCGATGATGAATCCGCCGCAGCTTGTGGGGTAGATCTCGTAGAATGTGGTGGTGTGGCGGCCCTGGCGGTATTTGTCCGATATTTCGGAGGTCTTGGGGTCGAGGGCGGGGTCGATGGCCTTGATGAGGGAGGACTTGCCCACTCCGGATACGCCGCTGAAAAGAGAGATGCCGCCGCTGTTGCACTGCTCCCGGAGGGTGTCCACGCCCTCGCCGGTAAGGACCGAGATGTCCATTATGGGGTAGCCGGCGTCGGTGTAGATGCTGTGGAAGAGTTCGCTTTTGGCAGTCAGTTCCTCATTGTCCCTGTAGAGGTCGCATTTGTTGAGGATGATTGTCACCGGTACTTTATATGCCTCGCAGGTGACCAGGAAGCGGTCGATGAATGGCCATTTGGTCTCGGGGCAGTCGAGGGTGACGATGAGGTAGGCGGTGTCGATGTTGGAGGCGAGGATGTGACACTGGCGGGAGAGGTTGGTGGACTTGCGGATGATGTAGTTTTTCCGCGGGAGGACCTTGGTGATGGTGCCCTCGTCCACGGGATTTCCGTCGGCATCCACCGGCACGGAGTATTCCACGCGGTCGCCTACCGCCACCGGATTGGTGGCCGTAGAGCCGCTCAGACGCAGCTTGCCTCTGACCACTGCGTTCAGCGGTTTCCACTGCGGCAGCTCCGACAGCAGGTAGTGGCTGCCGGTGTTCTTGACTACTGTCGCGGTTCCGGTATGTATTCTGTTCTCGCCCATGTGCTTTGTTTTGCGCCGCGAAGATACAAATTATTTGGCTGTGTAGCTTTCATGGGGTGGCATGCTTTTCAGAGTGTACATAACTGCCTGCGACACGAATTGTATAGGTTATGCCTGCAGCCCGATAAAAAATCCTTGGTGCGATATTGGGGAGATTGTCGTATCTTTGCGCGAAAGGAAAATCCATAGTACCATGTACAGTTTAGCTGAAATCGACAAGATCGTCTCCAACGGGATATGCACCCTCGACCTGAAGGGTGAGCCCGCTGAGCTTTACACACCTATAGAATATATGATGTCCATCGGGGGCAAGCGGATCCGTCCGCGTCTGGCCCTGCTGGCGTGCTCGCTGTTTTCCGACAAGATCGAGCCGCAACAGGTGTATCCGGCTCTCGGTCTGGAGGTGTTCCATACCTTTACCCTGATTCATGACGATATCATGGACCGGGCCGATATCCGCCGCGGGCAGCCGACGGTGTATCGCAAGTGGAACGAGAACATCGCGATTCTCTCCGGAGACGTGATGTCGATACAGGCCTACGAGTACGTGTGCAAGGCTCCGGCCGACAAGCTCCAGGCCGTGCTGGCTGTGTTCAGCGATACAGCCCGGAAGGTCTGCGAGGGACAGCAGTACGACATGAACTACGAGACCATGCCGGTGGTGACGATGGATGACTATATCATGATGATAGGTCTGAAGACTTCGGCGCTGATAGCTGGCTCGGCCAAGTTAGGGGCGGTTCTCGGCGGTGCCGATGCGAAGTCAGCAGAAGCCCTGTACCGGTACGGCTACGACCTCGGTCTGGCCTTCCAGATTACCGACGACTATCTGGATACTTTCGGGGATCCGGCCGTGTTCGGAAAGAATATCGGCGGGGACATCGTGAACAATAAGAAAACCTGGCTCTACGTCGAGGCGGCCCGTCTGGCGTCCGGGGAGCAGAAGACCCGTTTCGGGGAGATCTTCCGGATGGGGGAGGACCGTGCGGCTGAGAAGATCGCGGCGGCCCAGCAGCTGTTCACTGAGCTGGGAGTCAAGGACAATGCCGAGAAGGCCATAGAGCACTATTTCCATAAGGCAATGGAGACTGTCGAGGCCCTGTCTCTCGGGGCGCAGAAGCTCGCCCTGCTCGAGGAGTTCGCCACCCAGATAACATATCGCCGCAAATGAGCAAAGGACACAGGCTTGAGATAATGGCCCCGGCCGGATGTTTCGAGGCCCTTACCGCGGCAGTGCAGGCCGGAGCCGATTCGGTGTATTTCGGGGTGGAGGACCTGAACATGCGGTCCCACAGCGCGAACAATTTTACCCTGGCCGACCTTCCGGAGATAGTCCGCTACTGCTCGGAGCACGATGTCAAGACCTACCTGGCCCTGAACATTATTCTCTACGACGAGGACGTGCCCAAGGCCTACAGCACCCTCGATACCGCCAAGGCCGCCGGAGTCACGGCTGTCATTGCCTCCGACATCACCACTATAGAGTATGCCCGCCGCATCGGTCTGGAGGTGCATATCTCCACCCAGCTCAATATCTCCAACACCGAGGCCCTGCGCTTCTACTCGCAGTATGCCGATGTGGTGGTCCTCGCCCGGGAGCTCAACCTGGAGCAGGTCAGGGCCATCAGCGACCGTATCGCCTCGGAGGGCATCACCGGGCCTTCGGGCCGTCCGGTGCAGATCGAGATGTTTTGCCACGGGGCTCTGTGCATGGCCGTCTCGGGCAAATGCTATCTGAGCCTGCACGAGAACGGCAAGTCGGCCAACCGCGGCTCCTGCCTCCAGCTGTGCCGCAGGGGGTACAGGGTTACTGACCTGGAGACCGGTTACGAACTGGAGATAGACAACAAGTACATCATGTCCCCCAAGGACCTGTGCACCATAGAATTTCTGGACAAGATGGCCGCAGCCGGCGTATCGGTGTTCAAGATCGAGGGCCGCGCCCGTCCGGCGGAGTATGTGCAGAAGGTGGTCAGCGCCTACCGGGCCGCTGCCGATGCCGTGGAGGCCGGCACCTTCACCCCGGAGTTCGGGGCCTCGTTCCGGGACCAGCTCTCGCAGGTGTTCAACCGCGGCTTCTGGGACGGTTACTACCAGGGTGCCCGTCTGGGCGAGTGGAGCAGCGTCTACGGCAGCAGCGCGACCATGAAGAAGGTCTATGCCGGCAAGGTGAACAACTATTTCTCCAACCTCGGAGTGGCCGAGATCCTGGTCGAGGCCGCCCCGCTGAAAGTCGGTCAGCACATCCTCATCATCGGCCCCACCACCGGAGTAGTCGAGATGGACATCCCCGAGATCCGCGTCGACCTCGTCCCCTCCGACACCGCTCCCCAGGGTGTAGCCTGCTCCATCCCCGTACCCTCCCGCGTCCGCCGCGCCGACAAGCTCTACATCTTCGAGCGGAAGTGAGCTTGTCGATTTTTATTCCAGCCTGAAGTTCCGGAAATTGTATATTCCGTTGTGCTCCGTATGCAGCTCGTCCTCGCCGTCAAAGATTACTGCTGTTCTGGTCAGTCTCTCTCCGAAGATGCCCTGAATGTAGCTGAGACCTTTGAAGAAATCCTTGTGGAAGCTTTTGGCTGCCTTGATCTCAAAGGCGTGTATGTCGTTTGCAACGGTATGCAGCAGGTCTACCTCTTTCTGGCTTTTGTCCCTGTAAAAAAATAAGTTCGGGGTTTTGCCTCTGTTCAGCCGGCTTTTAACTGCTTCGTTTATTACCATATTTTCAAGCAGCGCTCCCTTGGAGGGATGAGTTGAAAGCTGTTTCTCATCCTCGATTCCGAGTAGCCATGCTGCCAGTCCGGTGTCGTAAAAGTATAGTTTGTTAGATTTCACGAGCCGCTTGCCTATGTTGGCGTAGTATGGGGGCAGTGTGTATGTGATGTACGAGGCGGCAAGGGTGCTCAGCCATGAGCTGACTGTGTTGGATGAGGTCCCTACTTCGCCGGCAAGTGCGGAAGCATTCAGTTCTGTTCCTATTCTGCCGGCGCAAAGGCGGATGAAAGTCTGGAACAGATTGATGTCCTTAATGTTGATAATCTGTCTGACGTCTCTTTCAACGTATGTGGTATAGTAGTTTCTGAACATCGCGTCCCGTGGAATTCCTTTTGACCATATGGCAGGATACCCGCCGTTCAGAATAAGTGTTTCGGTAGTATGTGACCACAGCCTTTCCCGGCCGAGTTCTTGGAGCGACAGCGGCAGCAGTGTCAGTACAGCTGTCCTGCCGGCCAGTGACTGGGTGATCTTCTCAAGCAGGGAGAAGTTGCTGCTGCCGGTGAGAATGATGCGCCTGTCAGGATGATTGTCTACCAGGACCTGTATGTATGAGAACAGGTCCGGATAGTGGTGTGCCTCATCGATGATTACCTTATCGGGGTATTGGCTTAGAAAACCCTTTGTGTCGTACTGTATCTGTTCCCTTAATGAGATGTCTTCCAAGTTGATATAGGCATAGTCGGGAAAGAGGTTCCGGCATAGGGTGGTTTTGCCGCTTTGCCTCGGGCCGGTAATGGTTATGACGGGGAAATGCTGGGCCAGATTCTTGATTTCATCCGCAAGAGTTCTGTATATCAAGGTATTAGTCATGAATTGGACAAATTTGAAGTTGAACTTAAAATCTGCCCGAAATTAAGAAAGATTTTCCAAACAACAAAATCCGCCCGAAAATAATGTTACCTTTGCAGGACGCAACTTGAAAAATCAACGGAGTTATGTCATTCGCCCACCTGCATGTCCATACCCAGTATTCGATTCTCGACGGTCAGTCCAAGATAGGGGACCTGATCGATACTGCCGTGGCCGACGGTCAGCCGGCCCTGGCTATTACCGATCACGGGAACATGTTCGGTGTGAAGGAGTTCCTGGATACGGTGGCCAAGAAAGGTGTTCCGCTGAAGCCCATCGTGGGCTCGGAGTTCTATGTTGCCGGGGCGAGCCGTTTCGACCGCAAGGGCCGCGAGGACCAGAGCTCCTACCACCTGATCATGCTGGCCAAGAACATGGACGGCTACCACAACCTCATCAAGCTTTCCTCGAAGGCCTACATCGAGGGCTTCTACTACAAGCCGCGCATCGACCACGAGCTGATAGAGCAGTACCACGAGGGGGTCGTCTGCTGCTCGGCCTGTCTGGGCGGCGAGGTGCCGCAGGCCATCATGGAGGGAAAGCCGGAGGAGGCGGAGCGCATAGCGGCGTGGTACAAGTCCATCTTCGGAGCGGACTATTATTTAGAGGTGCAGCGCCACGAGACCGATGTACCCGGGGCGGAGAAGAGCACCTTCGAGCACCAGCAGCAGGTCAATGCGGTGATCTTCCAGATAGCGGAGAAGCTGGGCATCAAGGTCGTGGCCACCAATGACGTGCACTTCGTGCGCAAGGAGGACGGCCCGGCCCATGACCGCCTGATCTGCATCAGCACCAACTCCGACTTCGACGACCCCAAGCGCCTGCGCTACACCCAGCAGGAATACCTCAAGTCCACCGAGGAGATGTCGGCCATCTTTGCCGACCATCCCGAGGTGATATCCAATACCCTGGAGATCGTGGACAAATGCGAGGTGCTGAACCTCAACCACGACCCCATTCTCCCGGTATTCCCCCTCCCGGAGGGATTTACCGATTCCAACGACTACCTGCACCACCTTACCTACGAGGGAGCGCACCGCCGCTACGGAGAGGACATACCCGAGGCCACGAGGGAGAGGATTGACTTCGAGCTGGCGACTATCAAGAAGATGGGATTCCCCGACTATTTCCTGATAGTCCAGGATTTTATCAAGGCTGCCAGGGACATGGGCGTGTGGGTGGGGCCCGGACGAGGCTCCGCTGCCGGCTCGGTGGTGGCCTACTGCCTTACGATTACCAATATTGACCCGATAAAGTACGACCTCCTGTTCGAGCGTTTCCTGAACCCCGACCGTATCTCCATGCCCGATATCGACATCGACTTTGACGACGAGGGCCGCTACCGGGTGTTCAAGTACGTGGAGGACAAGTACGGCAAGGACCATGTCTCGCACGTGATCACCTTCGGCACGATGGCCACCAAGAGCGTCATTCGTGACGTGGGCCGCATCCAGAAGCTGGCCTTAGACCAGACCGACCGCTTAGCCAAGTTAGTGCCGCGCAAGATTACCGTGCAGAAGGAGAAGGAGGTGGATGACCCCGACCATCCCGGGCAGAAGAAGAAGGTGATGGAGCCCAAGGATGTGGACCCGACGATCAAGCTCTGCCTGGAGAAGGTGCCCGAGTTCAAGGAGGCCTTCAACAGCGGCGACCAGCTGGTCCACGACACACTTATGTACGCCGAGCGCCTCGAGGGAACGGTCCGCAACACCGGCGTACATGCCTGCGCCACCATCATCGGCCGCGACGACCTTACGAACTTCATCCCGCTGAGTACGGCCAAGGACAAGGAGACCGGCAAGGACATCCTCGTCTCGCAGTTCGAGGGCAGCCTCATCGAGTCGGCGGGCATGCTGAAGATGGACTTCCTCGGGCTGAAGACCCTGACTATACTGAAAGACACGGTGGAGAACATCCGGCAGTCCCGGGGAGTGGACCTGGATGTCAATACCATACCGATAGACGATGCCGAGACCTACGCGCTGTTCTCGCGGGGCGACACGATAGGCGTGTTCCAGTTCGAGTCCGAAGGTATGCAGAAATGGCTCATCGAGCTGCAGCCTTCGAGGTTCGAGGACCTTATCGCGATGAACGCCCTCTACCGCCCGGGCCCTATGGACTACATCCCCGACTTCGTAGCCCGCAAGCACGGCCGTAGCAAGATCGAGTACGACCTGCCCGACATGGAGGAGTACCTGCACGACACCTACGGCGTGACCGTCTACCAGGAGCAGGTCATGCTGCTGTCCCAGAAACTGGCCGGGTTCACAAAGGGTAAGGCCGACAAGCTGCGTAAGGCGATGGGAAAGAAGCAGATCAAGGTCATGGCCGAGCTCAAGGACGAGTTCTTCGCCGGAGGTCTGGAGCACGGACATCCCGAGGCCATACTCAACAAGATATGGAATGACTGGGAGGCATTCGCGTCCTACGCCTTCAACAAGTCCCACGCTACATGCTACGCCTGGGTCGGCTATCAGACCGGCTACCTCAAGGCCCACTACCGCGCCGAGTACATGGCCGCCGTCCTGAGCAACAACCTCAACAACATCGACGAGATCACCAAGTTCATGGACGACTGCCGCCGGGGCGGCATGAAGATCCTCGGCCCGGATGTCAACGAGAGCTACACCAAGTTCACCGTCAACAAGGACGGCAACATCCGCTTCGGCATGGCCGGTATCAAGGGCATAGGCATCGGGGCGGTGAACAGCATCATAGAGGAGCGCCGCAACAACGGTCCGTTCAGCGACATCTTCAATTTCATGGAGCGCGTTCCCTCCACCTCCGTCAATAAGAAAGGCGTCGAGGCCCTCGCATACTCCGGAGCATTTGACTCCTTCCCCGAGATCAACCGCGGCTCATTTGCGGTGGAGGCCGGAAAGGGGGAGACCTGCCTGGACCTGCTGATCCGCTACGGCTCATTGTTCCAGAAGTCGGTTGAGTCCATGAAAGGCAGCCTCTTCGGGAGCGCTCCGATAGATACCGCCCGTCCGCCGCTCCCGGTCCTGCCGGAATTGGACCAGATAGAGATCCTCAAGAAGGAGAAGGAACTGGTGGGAATGTACATCTCGGCCCATCCCCTCGACCGCTTCCGCTTTGAAATAGAGCATTTTACTACATTGGACCTGCCTTCCTGGAATGATTACGTGGACAGGGTGAGCGCGAGCCGCAACCGGGAGGATTTCGATAAGGACCAATGGATTGCGGGGCTTGTCAGCAGCGTGGAGGTCAAGCCCAAGGCCAACGGCAACGGGGTGTTCTGCCGCCTGACGATAGAGGACTTCAAGGGGTCAACGACATTTGCCCTCTTCGACAAGGACTATGAGGCGGTCAGCGGCTATCTCCGTCCGCACGAGTTCCTGCTGATGCGGGTCTACGTCGCCCCGCGGTTCAGGAATATCGGGGATAAGGACAATAAAGTTCTGGAAATCAACGGCGGCCGCACCAAGGTCCGCGCCGTCTCCCTTCTGGCCAATGTCCGTGAGTCGATGGTCCGGGAACTCATCATCGACCTGCCGGTAGAGAAGATCGACGAGGCTCTGCGCAAGGGGCTCAAGAAGGCCCTCTCCCGCAACAAGGGCCGCTCCCGCGTGACCCTCAACGTCTACGACGCTCAGGACAAGGTCAATGCGGAGTTCGTCTCCCGCAAATACAGTGTCACCGCTACGGACGAGCTTCTGGAGTGGCTGGGCGCGTCCGGACTGCATTACCGTATCAACAAGTAACCCAAACCTTTTATGACAAAAGACGTAAAATATCTGGAGCTGCTCTCCAAGAGCTTTCCTACCATTCAGTCGGCGATTACGGAGATTATCAATCTCGAGGCGATTCTCAACCTTCCCAAGGGTACGGAACATTTCATGACCGACCTGCACGGCGAGTATGACGCGGTGCAGCATGTGCTGCGCAATGCCTCCGGAGCAATCAAGCGCAAGGTGGACGAGCTCTTCGGCTTCCAGCTCAAGGAGGAGGAGAAGAAGGAGCTGTGTACCCTTATCTATTATCCCGAGCGCAAGCTCAAGCTGGTCAAGGCCCGGGAGAAGGACATGTCGGAGTGGTACAGGGTCACTATCGTAAACCTCGTCCGGGTGCTGGTGGCCTCGGCCTCGAAGTACACCCGCTCGAAGGTGAGGAAGGCCCTGCCTCCGGAATTTTCCTACATCATCGAGGAGCTCATACATGAGTCCCTGACCGACAACAACAAGCACGAGTATATCTACGCTATCCTCAATACCATCATCGCCACCGGCTCGGCCGACAACTTCATCAGCGCCATGGCCTACGTCATCCAGCGGCTGACGGTCGACTCGCTGCACATCATCGGCGACATCTACGACCGCGGTCCCGGAGCGCACAAGATCATGGACCTGCTCTGCGAGTACCACAACGTGGACTTTCAGTGGGGCAACCACGACCTGCTCTGGATGGGAGCCGCCGCCGGCAGTGCCGCCTGTATGGCCAATGTCCTGCGAATCAGCCTCCGCTATGCCAACCTGGAGACCCTCGAGGACGGCTACGGCATCAACCTTCTGCCCCTGGCTACATTCGCCATGGATACCTACGGGGACGATCCATGCCTGTCTTTCCAGCCCAAGCTGGATTCCGGGGCGACTTTCGATGACAAGACAGTACGGCTTATAGCCCAGATGCACAAGGCGATATCCATCATCCAGTTCAAGCTGGAGGGAGACATAATCCGCAGGCGCAAGGAGTTCGGGATGGCTGACCGCAACCTGCTGGACAAGATAGATTTTACTGCAGGAACCGTGCGTATCGGGGACAAGGACTATGCGATGAAGGACATGAATTTCCCTACCGTCGACCCTGCACATCCCTACAGACTGACGGCCGAGGAGAAAGGGGTGGTGGCCAAGCTGCTGGGTAGCTTTACCAACAACGCTTTGCTGGACAGGCATATCCGCTGTCTGTACTCCAAAGGTTCCCTCTATCTGGTGCGCAACTCCAACCTTCTTTTCCACGGAGCCATGCCGCTAAACGAGGACGGCTCCTTCCACGAGATCAACATCCTCGGTAAGCTGTACAAGGGCAAGGCCCTCTTCGACATGGTGGACAAGGTGGCGCGTGCCGCCTACTACGAGGACAAGGACGAGAAATACCGCACCTACGCCCGGGACTTCATGTGGTTCCTCTGGTGCGGACCCTATGCCCCCCCTTTCGACAAGAACCGGATGACCACCTTCGAGCGGTATTTCATCGCCGAGAAGGAGACGCACAAGGAAAAGCACGGCTGGTACCTGCAGTACCGGGACGACCGGGAGATATGCGGGAAGATTCTGGAAGAATTCGGTCTTACCGGTGAGCATGCCCACATCATCAACGGGCATGTGCCGGTCAAGGCGTCCAAGGGAGAGTCCCCAATCAAGGCCGGAGGCCGGCTGCTGGTCATCGACGGCGGCTACTCCAAGGCGTATCAGTCGACCACGGGCATTGCCGGCTATACCCTGATTTTCAACTCCCACGGCCTTACGCTGGCCCAGCACGAGCCCTTTAAGTCCATCGACAGGGCTGTGCGGGACGGGGTGGACATCAAGTCCATGACCACAGTCGTGGACTACCTCGGCAATAGGATGAAAGTCGGTGATACAGATGTAGGTAAGGTGCTCAAGGAACAGATAAGGGACCTGACGGCCCTGCTCGAGGCCTACCGCGAGGGAGTCGTTTTTGAGAAAAATATTCCTGCCAATCGCAAATAAAGTGCTACATTTGCGCTCCATTTTTGAGAATTAGGTATGAACTGGTTGGATTCCCTTCTTTTCTCGGACAGCGTGGCGCATGCTATCCTGATTATTTCCATCGTGATTGCGCTGGGGATTATGCTGGGCAAGATCAAGGTCTTCGGCATATCCCTCGGGGTGACATGGATACTCTTCATAGGTATCATCCTGTCCCATTTCGGTTTTACCATCAATCCGGCTGTACGCAGTTTCGTAAGTGACCTCGGCCTGATTCTCTTCGTCTTCTCCCTTGGTCTGCAGGTCGGACCCGGATTCTTCGCTTCCTTCAAGGAGGGAGGACTGAGACTCAATATGCTGGCTGTGCTGATAGTCGTGCTGGGTGTGGGCATTACCGTCGCGATACATTTCATTACCGGAACGCCCATGTCCACAATGGTGGGCGTGATGTCCGGTGCGGTGACCAATACCCCCGGCCTTGGTGCCGCGCAGCAGACGGTGACTGACATTACCGGCTCGCTGGACCAGACCATTGCCATGGGCTATGCGGTGGCCTATCCGCTCGGAGTGGTGGGCGTGATTCTCACTCTGCTCGGAGTGCGTGCGTTCTTCCGCATCAATATAAACAATGAGAAAGAGAAGGTGCACAATCAGGAGACCAATCCCGACAGCGCCTGCAAGATAGCTGTGGAGGTCAGGAACGAGGCCATCTGCGGCAGGACCATCCGAGAGGTGGATGAACTCCTGGCGAGACATTTTGTGGTCTCGCGCCAGTACCATCCTGACGGCCGCATGGAGATTCCTACCTCGGACTCGGTCATCGGGCTTGGGGACAAGCTCCTGGTGATAACCTCTGCGGCCAACACGGAAGTGGTCGGAGCATTCATCGGGAAGCGTCTCGAGATGGACCAGAAGACATGGGAAAAACTGGATACCAATCTTGTTTCCCGCCGCCTGGTGGTCACTAACAGTTCTGTTAACGGAAAGAGCCTAGGGGAGTTGAACATCCGGGCCCAGTTCGGTCTGAACATCACCCGCGTCAACCGTGCGGGCATCGACCTGACGGCTTCGCCCGGACTGCATCTGCAGCTCGGTGACCGTATCATGGTCGTGGGTGCCCAGAGCGCCATTGACAAGGTGGCCCGTCTGGTCGGCAACCAGGCCAAGAAGCTCCGTGAGCCCAAGCTCATTCCCATATTCATCGGTATATTCTTCGGCATCATAGTGGGATCCATACCCATCATGCTCCCCGGCCTGGGACAGCCCCTGAAGCTCGGTCTGGCCGGTGGCTCGCTCGTAGTGGCCATTCTGATTGCACGCTTCGGCCCCAACTTCGGCATGGTTACTTACACCACTGCCAGCTCCAATATGATGCTGCGGGAGGTAGGTATAGCCTTGTTCCTGGCCGCCGTGGGACTCGGAGCCGGTGAAGGCTTCGTGGATGCGGTGCTCGGAGGCGGCTACATGTGGATACTCTACGGCTTCCTTATCACCGTGGTACCTCTGATTATCGTCTGTATTCTGGCCCGTCTGGTCTTCAAATTCGACTACTTCTCCATCTCGGGTCTGGTCTGCGGCTCTCATACCAATCCTACCGCCCTGGCATTTATGAACACCACCTTCGATGAATCCAGGATAGCGGTGGCCTATGCGACGGTCTATCCCCTGGCGATGTTCCTGCGTGTGATAGTGGCGCAACTGATGGTTTTGTAAAATATTAAATTGTACAGATATGTCTCTCAAATGCGGTATAGTAGGACTCCCCAACGTGGGCAAGTCGACACTTTTCAACTGTATAAGCTCAGGCAAGGCCCAGGCTGCGAATTTCCCTTTCTGCACCATTGAGCCCAATATCGGTTCCACAACTGTTCCCGATCCCAGGCTTCAGGTACTGGAGTCGCTGGTACATCCCAAGCGGGTCGTCCCTGCCACGGTCGAGATAGTCGATATCGCCGGCCTCGTCAAGGGGGCCAGCAAGGGTGAGGGTCTCGGCAACCAGTTTCTGGCCAATATCCGCGAGACGGACGCCATCCTGCACGTACTCCGCTGTTTCGATGACCCCAATGTCACCCATGTGGACGGCAGTGTGGACCCGGTGAGGGACAAGGAGATCATCGACCTCGAGCTGCAGCTCAAGGACCTCGAGACCGTCGAGAGCCGCCTGGGCAAGCTCCAGAAACAGGCTACCGGCGGAGACAAGCATGCCAAGAAGGCCTGCGAGGTGCTCGTGCGCTACCGCGAGGCCCTGCTGGCCGGCCGCTCCGCCCGTACCGTGGTGCTGGAGAATCCGGAGGAGGAGAAGATAGCCCATGAGTTCTTCCTACTCACCGCCAAGCCCGTGCTCTACGTCTGCAATGTGGACGAGGCCTCGGCTGCCGGCGGCAACGTCTACGTGGACCGCGTCCGTGATGCCGTCGCCGGAGAGAACGCCGGAGTGCTGGTCATCGCCGCCAAGATCGAGTCCGAGATAGCCGAGCTCGAGAGTTACGACGAGCGCCAGATGTTCCTTGAGGAGCTGGGCCTGGAGCACTCGGGCATCGAGCGTCTGGTCCGCGCCGCATACGACCTGCTCGGTCTGCGCACCTATTTCACCGCCGGAGAACCTGAGGTCCGCGCCTGGACCATCAACAAGGGCGACAAGGCCCCCCGTGCCGCCGGAGTCATCCATTCCGACTTCGAGAAAGGCTTCATCCGCGCCGAAGTCATCAAGTACGACGATTTCGTCAAGTACGGCTCCGAAGCCGAATGCCGCGCCGCCGGCAAGCTCGCCATTCAGGGCAAGGACTACGTCGTCGAGGACGGAGACATCATGCACTTCCTCTTTAACGTCTGACATATACGCCTCCAGCAACTTTTCCGATATCCGCCCCATCTGCACCCGCCCTTTCTCCTTGACACATCGGCGTTTCATCGGCGTTTGACAGTCTGCGTCCAGCACCTCTTTCCACAACGGCAGCGAATCGCGGGAAATGCTGCCGTTGCGGTGAAGCGTCATCGTGCATACCTTCTCTACGACCGCTCCAGAGGCACCTCCTTGATTTCTCCTCTTCCACAACGGCAGCGAATCGCGGAAAACGCTGCCGTTGCGGCGGACTGTCACTTCCCACGTTTCTGTATCATAAGCGCTTCATTCATCGGTATCGTACACTACATCTGTCTGCAATCGCACCGTGATTCCACTAATTATAATAGTTGAAATTGAATCGCTGTATATCAACTATTTAGTAATAACGATCTTGTTTAGTGATTCTAAAAAGCACCATTTAGGCACCATAGTGTCCCACTCAACGAACTTCCGGGTCGGATTCTCTTGATTATAAGGTGAATGCATACAACTATTCCGTTTAGAGAACTTCTTCACAAGAAATACAGTCCGACCGTACTCCCTCCAAAATTTACTTGTGAGATAAACTCCTGACATAGGTACACAGCAGCGTTCCAGCCCAATCAGAGACTACTTTGGCGATGGTCCCGTGTCACAAATCGAGCCACACAATCTTCTCCCTACCTTGTTCTGAACCTGGGAAATTCGCGCCCCTTGTTAGAAGGTGCCGATGAAAGTGGCGTTTCGTCGTCACCTTCTGGCACTCGCAGCCGTGCTACCCCGTCCGCAGGTACTTCTGGCGGCCATGCCTTCGCGCCCCTTGTTAGAAGGTGCCGATGAAAGTGGCGATTCGTCGTCACCTTCCGGCGCATGCATCTGTGCTACCCCGTCCGCAGGTACTTCTGGCGGCCATGCCTTCGCGCCCTTTGGCAGAAGGTGCCGATGAAAGTGACGTTTCGTCGTCACCTTCCGGCGCATGCATCTGTGCTACCCCGTCCGCAGGTACTTCTGGCGGCCATGCCTTCGCGCCCCTTGGCAGAAGGTGCCGATGAAAGTGACGTTTCGTCGTCACCTTCTGGCACTCGCGGCTATGAGTGTCACGGGATGTGAGTCGGTCTGCAGTTGTTCCGCAAATTCATCGCATCTGTTTTGTCGGCCACAGTGCAATTCGTGGTTGTCCCCAGAGAATTTCTACTGACCGGTTTGTTAGTTGACGGGTGTAGTATCCCGCAGATTTTCATTAAATTTGCAGGGCATTGTCATTGTAAAACCTTGTAAATTCCTGCTATGACTATGAAAGATTTCCTGATGATGAAGAATATCCGCAAGGCCGTCAACGTCCTGTCCACCGTAGCGTTGCTGACCTCTTTCTTTCCGCTGTTTTTCTGGAACAGGCTCGAAGGAGTGCCTATTCCCGTGCATTTCGGGGCGGGCGGGATTCCCGACCGTTGGGGCAACATGACTTCTTTTCTGATACTGTGCGTGATAGCTGTGCTTGCCTATGCTTTTTTCATGGTCTGCCAGCGTTCCCCGGGAATTATGAACCTTCTGGAGATGAGCCCTTCCAGAAACCGTCCCGTCCGTCCGGGAGCTATAGAGGCGGCAAAGGACCTGGTCTCGTATCTCTGCCTTGTCTGCATGCTGTTCTTTTCCTGCTCGGGCAATATCGGTCTTGCAGTGGCCCTTGGTAAGGCCCGGTCCATGCCGGCGTGGATATATTGGGCACTGGCAGCGGCACTGGTGCTGTCGATAACCGTGTCGGCAGTCCGGATAGTGCTTGCGAACAGCCGGAAGTCCGGAGCGGAGTGAGATGTGTCAAGAAAATGGACAATTTTCAAAAAATTAGACACTTAGTGTATGATATTTGGACAGATGAGAATTTTGGAGAAATTGATAATTGTTTGGTAGTCAAGCAATTATTCATTATGGCGTGATTATTGCTGTAAAACAGGATGTTAACATTAAAAAGACTTGTACAATGAAAAAATTCCTGATTTTGCTCATAATCTCTGCTACTGCGCTTTTGTGCCACTCCTGCGTAATGCACCGTCTGGTACATTATGGTGTGCAGGACATCTACGACATCGATGCCTTCCCGAGGGACACGATTCACCGGGGCGATACGGTCTGGCGCTTTGCCGAGCAGGATATGGCGGACAGGATTCTGGATCACCATCGGATAAATTGGATAAAGCTAGATGGAGTTGATACCCTTGCTTATCGGACGATGGATTCTGTGCTTAGATGCCGCGCTTCGACAGTAGCTGTTATTGTTGTGCAGAATGACACCATCAAATTCGAGCATTATTACAAAGGACTGGACACGTCGAGCGTGACGACTATATTCTCAGTCTCTAAGTCCTTGACTTCCATGCTCTGCGGAGTGGCTGTCCGAGAGGGCTATATAAAAAGTGTGCACGACCCGGTCACTGATTATATCACAGAGTTGAAGGACGCTGACCCCATGTTTCAGAAACTTACGGTGGAGCATCTGCTCAATATGCGGGCCGGCCTGAAATTCAAGGAGACCTACGCGCCGAATCCGTTCACGGCGATGGCCCGTCTCTATTACGGAGCCAATCAGGAGAAGCAGATCCGCAATCTGAAATTCAAGGAGGAGCCGGGCAGCAACCACTATTACAGCAGCATGGTAACGGCTATTCTCGGTGTCCTGATCGAGCGGGCTACAGGACGCAGCTATGCGGAATACATGGAGGAGAAAATCTGGAAGCCGCTTGGTATGGAGTACGATGCCTACATCAGCCTGGATGATGAGAAGCACCGCTCGCCCAAGGCATACGGCGGAATAAACACCTGTGCGAGGGACTTGGCGAAGATAGGGCGGCTCTACCTCAATATGGGCAACTGGAACGGAGTACAGATCCTCGATACGGCATGGGTGGAAAAATCCCGGGACAAAGAGGGCATGTCCGCGCATTACGCCTATTCCTACGGTTGGTATCCTGACGAGGAATATATCGAAAGAGCTGATACATCGTCAAGGAGATTTCCGGATTCGTTGTCCGTGGCAGCCCGGTTTGACGAGCAGGACATTCCTGATGAAAAGCGTAATTATTATTTCTATGACGGATATAAGAATACTGAGGGGCATTGGGAAGGTTCTTACATGACCGGCGGGTACATGGCGGTAGGTATTCTCGGGCAGACGATACACGTGCTTCCTCAATACAATGCGGTGATAGTCTGTTTAAGTGAGAGTTACAGTATGGATGATGCTCTGGTCACAATATTGCGGAGGTATCCCGGTCTCAGCTGGTCCGACATAGAAAAGGAAAAATCCGGAAAATCAGATAACAATGACGATGAAGAAGACGACAACGGTTAGCCTTATATTGCTGGTATGTACAGCATTTCTCTGTCCTTCCTGCGTCCTGTACAGGGCGGTGGCGTATGGCAGCGAGGATATTTACGATTACCGGATATTTCCCCAGGATACAATCCGCAGAAGTGGTACTCCATGGCATTTTGCGGAGCAGGCACCGGGTGACAGACTTCTGGATACGCTGGTCTGGGATGCGAATATATACGTGGATTCCAGTCTGTATGATCCGGAGAGGCGGATGACGCTTGGAGAGCTGATGGCAGGTGGTGGCCCCGGTTCGATAATTGTCGTACAGAACGATACGATAAAATTCGAACAGTATTACGGCGGTTTTGACCGTTCTACGGTGTCCAATATCTTCTCTGTCTCGAAGTCCCTGACTTCACTGCTTTGCGGAGTGGCTGTCTGTGAGGGATATATCCGGAGTACGGATGATCCGGTTACGGATTATATCCCTGAATTGCTGAAGTCGGATACCATGTTCCGTCATCTGACAGTGGAGCACCTGCTTCAGAGTCGTTCCGGCTTGAAGTTCAATGAGAATTATTCCATAAATCCGTTCAGCGGCATGGCCCGCCTCTACTACGGCCCGGATGCAATGGCCGTGGTCAGGAGGTTGAAGTTCCGAAAAAAGCCAGGGGAGGAGCACTACTACAGCAGCATGGATTCACAGATTCTCGGTATGGTCATCGAGCGGGCCACAGGACGCAGTTATGCGGAATATATGCAGGAAAAAATCTGGGAACCGCTCGGCATGGAGTATGATGCGAGCGTGAGTCTTGACGATTCCCGTCACCGGGTGGCGAAATGTTACGGCGGCATCACCACCTGCGCCATCGACCTTGCGAAGATAGGACGGCTATACCTCAATATGGGCAACTGGAACGGCAGGCAGATTGTCGATACGGCATGGGTCGAGAAGAGTATCTGCAGGGACAATATCAACTATTTCTATGCATATTGCTGGTACAATGCCAGTCATTCTATTGTGAACGCAGAAGGGACTTCCGAATTCTTCGGAGACTGGCATCAGGTAGCGGAGAGATTCGATGAGCTGGGCGTGCCCAAGGACGGAAGGATGTTCTATACAGTAGGATGGAGGAAGGGTGACAATGCCATTGGCCGCGAACTGGGACCCGGCTACAATGCCGAGGGCCTGTACGGGCAATACATCTACATCCTTCCTCAGAAGAATCTGGTAATCGTCCGCCTCGGGGAACGGAAGCGGTATGAATATGTGAGCTGTTTTGACAAGCTGGCTCTGGAATATCTTCCGGAAGTGTTCTGACAGGATCCGTCGCGTCATCACTCCTTGCGGAGGGTATCGACGGGGCTGGTGTCGGCGGCGCGGATGCTCTGCCACAGGACGGTGAGGGTGGAGACGGTCAGGGTGAGCAGGCAGGCGATGGCGAAGATCCACCAGTACAGGTCGATGTGGTAGAGGTAGTCCTGGAGCCAGGCGTGCATCAGCAGCCAGGATACGGGTATGGCAATGAGGAAGGCCAGGGCCACTAATTTGACGTAGTGCATGATCAGTTCGTTCAGGATGCGCTGTCTCTCTCCGCCGAAGATCTTCTTGACGGCCACGTTCCTGCGCTCCTGCAGCATGTAGTAGGTGCTCATGGCCAGCAGGCCCAGGGAGGAGAGCAGTACGGCTATCACCGTGAATATCAGCACGACTTTGAGTGTCTGCTTCTGGTCGCTGAAATACTCCTTTATCTCGTCCCCGATGTATTTGGCCTCGAACTGGCGGTCCGGGCGTATCTCATGGAACGCTGCTGCTATCTGCTCGTATGCCTCGCGCGGGTCTCCGTTTATCTTTACCAGGACAGTCCACGGGAACTCGTCTCTGGGGTAGGTGTGGTAATTGTAGATCATCGCGGAGGACTGGGCGTAGAGCAGGGGGCGGATCTTGAAGTCATAGTAAACACCGCCGATAGGGAACTTGTCGCTGTTTTCAAAGACCACTTCCGGGGCGGACTCGTCCAGCCCGAGCTCGCGGAAGGCGTACTCGTTGAGCCACCAGGAGGCCTCGGCGGTGTGGTTGTCCTGCTTTTCCCTGATGCCCAATATCTCGAAATATGCGTCATCCCCCTTGAACTGCTGGAAGGAGACCAGTCCTCCGTTGTAGTTCATGGTGTTGTTGTTGGTGCCGTACAGGGGCGTGCCCTCGCCCAGCCCTACAGCATCCACGCAGCTGAGCTCCAGTAATTTGTCCCTGAATACGAATGGTCCTGAGGACTCGTCGAAGAGGTCTGTGCTGACATTCAGGATATTCTCCGTATTGTAGCCGAGAGGGGCATGGATCATCGCCCTTATCTGCAGGGCCATGGTCAGCACTGCCACCAGCATCACGGCTGTGACCGTGTTCTGCAGCACTATCATCACCTTGCTGTAGACCGAGCGGGTCTTGGTCCGGAAGGTGCCGCGAACCACGTCGATGGGCTTGGATGCGGAAATGAGTGTGGCCGGAACGATGCCGGATACCACGCTCAGCAGGATGGTCAGGAGCACCACTGCGCCCGCGCTTGCCACCGATATTTCCTCGAATATCGAGAAATCATAGCCCAAGAGCCTGGATGCCGCCGGAGAGAGGGCCTCCGCCAGAAGGACTGCCAGCGCCATTGCCGTGACGCATAGAATGCCGGTCTCTCCGAGCATCCGCCCGATGACCTGCCCGCGGGAGTCGCCGAGCAGCCGCCTCGTAGCCATTTCCTTGGCTCTGAAACCCGCCTGGGCCGTCGTCAGATTGATATAGTTGAGCACCGCGAAGAGCAGCAGCACGATGCAGACCGAGAGCAGCAGCATGACTAAGGACTTGTCCCCGACATTGAGCCCGCTCCAGGTCGTGCCGCCGTAGAAATACAGCTCGTCCAGCGGAATCAGTACCACTTCCTTGCTGGCCCCGCCCTTGTACGTCCACCATATCTCCTTGAAGTATTCCAGCATGTCACCGGTCTTGGATACGATGTCGGCCCCGGGCCATGTCATGATGAAGGTGATGACCGAGCCGCTGTTGCTCAGATGCATGTTGTGGGACCGGTTGAGTTTGGGAAGCCATTCGCCCCTGACGATGATGTCGCAGTAGGGGATGGTGGAGTTGTCGATGTCCTCCATCACGGCCGCCACATTGACCTCGATGTCGTGTCCCATCAGTATCAGGCCTACGGGCTGTCCGATGGGATCCTGGCCGTGGAAAAGCGTGTTGGCCATCTTCCGGCTGATGACCGCGCTGTTGGCATCTCCCTTCCATGCCTCGTTGCTGCCCTCGGTTATCCTGAACGAGAACATGTCGAAGAAAGAGGTGTCCGCTATGCCCAAAGTGCCGAGCACCATGTTCTCTCCCGAACTTATTTCCATGGACTGTTGGCTGGAGAATGCCGTGGACGCCTCTATCTCCGGATACCTCTGCTTCAGGTAGGTCTGCAGATAGTAGGCGCTTTCGTACTGCCGGTCGCTGGCTACCACGTAGATACGGTCGGCGTTCTGCTGGAAGTTGTCGGTGCGCAGCTGTTTGGTCACGTAGCAGGCCAGCAGGAGCACGAATGCCATCGATACGGTCAGTCCGGTGATGTTGATGGCCGTGTAAAGTTTGTTCTTTTTCAGAAAGTTTAGAAACGAGTGCATGGTGTACGGTTTTGTATGTCAGTTTTTTCGGTGCTTCTGAAATACTGATGCGTCGAAAAGACCAGGCCCTCCCCTTACGAGTATCAGCTCGTTACTTCGTAACTCGGTGATACTCAGTAACGGGTCCCTCCCTCTAGAGCCGAGGGCGGCTAGTCTTTTCTCGTGCATCAGTATTTCAGAACAGGTCGATTAAATAACGTAAAAGGGAGCGGAAATGTTGCATCCGCTTCTGTGCACTTTGACGCAGACGGGCAGAAAAGTTACATCAGAATCCGTTCAGCGGCAGCAGTACCGTCGGGATGAGGAGGAGGAAGCCGAGGACAATGAGCAGTAGGATGAACTTCCATATCCAGCGGACCCACTTCGCGTAGGGGATGCCGGCTATGCCGAGAACGGCGATCAGGACGCCTGAGACCGGGGTGATCATATTGGTGAAACCGTCTCCGAACTGGAATGCGAGCACGGTGGCCTGCCGGGAAAGGCCGATGAGATCCGAGAACGGGGCCATGATGGGCATGGTGAGGGCGGCTTTTGCGGTGGCCGACGGCATGAAGAGGTTGATGCCGGTCTGGATGCCGTACATGGCCGAGAGCGAGCCGATCTTGCTGCCTTCTCCGAGACCGGAGGCCATCGAATAGAGGATGGTGTCGATCACCCTGCCGTTCTCGAGGATGTGAATGATGCCGGCTGCCAGACCCACGACGAGGGCCGCGGAGAAAATGTCCTTCGCCCCTTCGAGGAATTCCCGGGCAATGCGGTTGGCATTGTACCCGGCAGCGATGCCCGAAAGGATACCGAGGGCAAGGAACAGGGCCGCTATCTCCTCTATGTACCAGGAATATCCGAGAGCGCCTATGATCAGGAACAGAACGGTGAACAGCAGCATGGTCAGGATAAAATATCTCACGTTGCGCCTCAGGGCAAAGAATGCGAGGACAATGTAGCAGAATGAGGCGGCGGGCAGAAGCCACGAGGCACGGTAGGAGCCGTTGCCGATGCTGATCTCGCAGTCCCCGGCGTAGAAAACGGAGAACAGCACCGCTGCCGCCGAGGAGATGGCGAAAGCCACCCAGGAGGAACGGGTCCGGAGCACTTCCGGCTTCGAGGAGGCATCAGCTGTCTTTTCCCTCCACTTGGCATCCGCCTCGTACATGACAGACCGCTTGGGATCGCGGTGTATCCTGTGCGCATAGTGCAGCACGAAGATGATCATCGCCAGATTAAGCACGGCCCAGCAGACCAGCCGGTACTCGAAACCCGAGAACATGGGCAGGCCTGAGAGGTTCTGCGCCACTCCGACCGTGAACGGATTGAGGACTGCCCCGGCGAACCCCACGTGTGCCGCCACATAGACCATACACACCCCGACTATGGAGTCGTAGCCCATCGATATCGCCAGCGGCACTATCAGCACCGTGAACGCAATCGTCTCCTCGCTCATTCCGAACACCGCTCCGAATATCGAGAACATCAGCATGATAAGCACTAAAACGATATTGTTTACCCCGACAGCCCGCAGCACCCTGAACCTCTCGAGCCGCGAAGTGAAGGCCAGAAACGAGTGTATTCCGGCATCCACGGCCTTGGCCGAATTGACGATCCAGAACGCCCCGCCGATGATCAGCAGGAAGACGATGATGCCCGCCTGAGCCGTGAACCCCTCATAGAGCGAAGTCATGATCTGCCAGGTCTGCGGCACCGATTCCTGCCGGACGAAAGTCACCCCGTCGTCTCCGGTCACGTATTCCCCTCCGGGTATGAACCACGTGGCAGCCGCGGCGACGAGGGTCACGGCGAAGATTATCACATAGGTGCTCGGAAATTCCAGCTTTCGGTTCAGTAGTTTCATTTCACAAAAATAATATTAAATTTGCGGAAAATAAAAATCCCTGTCCTATGAATATATCACCCAAAGCCCAGCATTACATCGATCTTGAAGAACGTTACGGAGCCCACAACTATCATCCCCTGCCTGTAGTCCTCTCCCGTGGAGAAGGTGTCTACGTGTGGGACGTGGACGGCAAGCGTTACTACGACTTTCTATCAGCCTATTCGGCTGTCAACCAGGGACACTGCCATCCCAAGATAGTAAAGGCCCTGTGCGACCAGGCCCAGAGGCTCTGCCTTACGTCCAGGGCATTCTACAACGACTGCCTGGGACCCTATGAGGAGATGGCCACCAAGTTCTTCGGCTACGACAAGCTCCTGCCCATGAATTCCGGTGCAGAGGCCGTCGAAACCGCCCTGAAGCTGGCCCGCCGCTGGGGATATGTCAGGAAGGGCATTCCCGAGAACGAAGCCCTCATCATCACCTGCGAGGGCAACTTCCACGGCCGCACCATCACCATCGTCTCCATATCCACCGACCCGGACAGCTACTCCCAGTACGGTCCTTTCACCCCCGGCTTCATCTCTATTCCCTACGATGACAGCGAGGCCCTGCGCAAGGTCCTCGAGGAGAAGGGCGACAAGGTAGCTGCTTTCTTAGCGGAACCTATCCAGGGCGAGGCCGGAGTCTACGTGCCCCACGACGGCTATCTGAAGGAGTGCTACGACCTCTGCAAGAAGCACAACGTCCTGTTCATCGCCGACGAGGTCCAGACCGGTATCGGACGCACCGGACGCATGTTCGCCTGCGACCATGAGGGTATCCGACCCGATATGATAACCATCGGCAAGGCCCTATCGGGCGGTGTGCTCCCTATCTCGGCAGTCCTGGCCGACGACGAGATCATGCTGACCATTAAGCCCGGCGAGCACGGCTCCACCTTCGGAGGCTTCCCTCTCGCGGCCAAGGTGGCGGTAGCGGCCCTCGAGGTTATCCGCGACGAGCACCTGACCGAGAATGCCGAGAGGCTCGGCAAGATCTTCCGGGAGGAAATGGCCGGGATCAATTCCCCCTTCTTCAAGTCCGTGCGCGGCAAGGGCCTGCTCAATGCGGTCATCACCGAGCCGCAGAAGGGTCTCGAGGCCTGGGACATCTGCCTGGCAATGGCCGATAAGGGTCTCATCGCCAAGCCCACCCACCGGCACATCATCCGCTTCGCGCCCCCTCTCGTCATCAACGAGGAGCAGCTGCGCGAGGCCACGGGCATCATCAAGGACGTATTCGAACATCTCTAAAGACAATAATTCACCATGCAGACGACATCCAAGGTACTGATGGTCAAGCCCGCCCGTTTCGCATTCAACCCGCAGACGGGCGGCAACAACGCATTCTCCCGTCCCGGCCGCGAGTCTTCGGCCCAGGAGAACGCCCTGCGCGAGTTCACCTCCTACGTCGCCCTCCTCAGGGCCAATAAGATAGACGTGGTCATCGCGGAGGACACCCCTCATCCGCACACCCCCGACTCCATTTTCCCCAACAACTGGTTCAGCACCCACGAGGACGGCACCCTCGTTCTCTATCCCATGTCCGCCCCCAACCGGAGGAATGAGCGCAAGCCGGAGGTTCTGGAGGTCATCCGGAAAAATTTCGAGGTGCGCCGTCTCATCGACCTCACCTGGTGGGAAAATGACAATCTCTTCCTCGAGGGGACCGGAAGCATGGTTCTTGACCGTGATAACAAAATCGTTTATGCCTGCAAGTCTTACCGTACATCGGAGCAGGTGCTCGCGGATTTCTGCAAACAGATAAGTTATACTCCCATATTCTTTGAGGCTTACGACCGCAATGGTGTTGCCGTCTACCATACGAACGTGCTGATGAGCCTCGGCACCGCCTATTGTATCATCTGCACCGAGTCCATCCGCCCGGAGGACCGGGAGAGGGTCCTGGCCTCCATCACCGGCAGCGGCAGGAAGATCCTGGAGATCTCATTTGACCAGCTGGAGAGCTTCGCCGGCAACATGCTCGAGCTCAGCAGACCCTCCGGCCGCCCCGTCCTCGTGATGTCCGCCACCGCCCGCAAGAGCCTCACCACAGAGCAGAGCCGGGAGCTCAGCGCCCATTACAAGCTCCTCTCCCCCCAGCTCGACTATATCGAGACCCACGGAGGAGGCTCCGCACGCTGCATGCTCGCCGAGATATTCTGACATAAATATTTAACATCAAAAAGTTTTCAAAAAATTAGGCAGTAAATGTTTTTTATGTATCTTTGCAGCCCGTTTAATTTGACGGGAATAATGTAAAGTTTAGATTAACAAACATTTATGCCAACAATTCAACAGTTAGTTCGCAAAGGACGCGAGGTTATCGTCGAGAAGAGTAAATCTCGCGCGTTGGATGCGTGCCCTCAGAAGAGAGGTGTGTGCGTGCGTGTTTACACCACCACTCCCAAGAAGCCTAACTCGGCTATGCGTAAGGTAGCCCGTGTAAGACTTACCAATCAGAAAGAGGTCAACGCATACATCCCCGGTGAGGGCCACAACCTTCAGGAACACTCCATCGTGCTGGTGCGCGGCGGCCGTGTGAAGGACCTTCCCGGTGTACGTTACCACATCCTTAGGGGCGCTTTGGATACAGCTGGTGTAGAGGGACGTACTCAGAGCCGTTCACTCTACGGAGCCAAGAGACCGAAGAAGACAGCCGCTAAGAAGTAAACATTTTATTAATTTTTCCTAAAGTATCAAAAAATGAGAAAATCGAAGCCTAAAAAGAGGATTCTACTTCCTGATCCCAAGTATCATGAAGTTCTGGTCACACAGTTTGTGAACAACCTCATGCTCCAGGGTAAGAAGAGTATCGCGTATTCTATTTTTTACGACGCCATCGACATGGTGGGCGAGAAGATGAAAGATTCTGACAAGGCTCCTCTCGACATTTGGAAAAAAGCGTTGGAAAACATCACCCCTCAGGTGGAGGTAAAAAGCCGCAGGGTTGGTGGAGCGAACTTCCAAGTTCCGACCGAGGTGCGTCCGGAAAGAAAAGTCTCTCTCGCGATCAAGAATATGATAGTCTTCTCGCGCAAGCGTTCCGGTCACTCCATGGCGGAAAAGTTGGCCGCAGAAATCATGGCAGCCTATAACTGTGAAGGTGCTGCCTACAAGAGAAAAGAAGATATGCACAAGATGGCAGAGGCTAACAAGGCCTTCGCCCATTTCAGATTTTAGCGTTTAAAGATTAGCTGATGGCAAGGGATTTAAAATACACCAGAAATATCGGTATCATGGCTCACATCGATGCCGGAAAGACTACCACGTCCGAGCGTATCCTGTACTATACGGGAAAAACTCATAAGATAGGTGAGGTGCATGACGGAGCTGCTACCATGGACTGGATGGTCCAGGAGCAGGAAAGGGGTATAACCATTACTTCCGCTGCCACCACAGCCTTCTGGCATTACAACGGAGAGACCTACCAGATCAACCTGATAGACACTCCGGGCCACGTGGACTTTACCGTGGAGGTCGAGAGATCTCTGCGCGTACTTGACGGAACTGTAGCGACATTCTGCGCAGTAGGCCGCGTACAGCCTCAGTCTGAGACCGTATGGCGTCAGGCTGACAAGTACCATGTTCCCAAGATCGCCTACGTCAATAAGATGGACCGCGTAGGAGCAGACTTCTTCGCCGTAGTGGATGAGATCCGCGAGAAGCTGGGCGCCAACCCTCTTCCCATCTGCATCCCCATCGGAGCGGAGGACAAATTCGCAGGTATCGTAGACCTGATAGCCATGAAGGCCATCTACTACGATCAGGACAGCAAGGAGCTCGTCAATTACGAGATAAAGGACATTCCGGCCGACCTGCAGTCTGAGGCAGAGGAGTGGAGGAACAAGCTCCTGGAGACCGTCGCCGAGTTCGACGACCGTATCCTCCAGAAGTTCTTCGACGACCCCGCCACTATTACCGAGGAGGAGATCATCGCTGCCCTCCGCAAGGCCACCATCAATATGGCGGTCGTGCCCATGTGCTGCGGTTCTTCCTTCAAGAACAAAGGTGTACAGTTCCTCCTGGACGCTGTCATGAGGTATCTGCCCTCTCCTCTGGATGTTCCCGAGGTGGAAGGCACCAACCCCACCAATGACAAGCCGGAGGTACGCCGTCCCGATTCCAAGGAGCCTTTCTGCGCCCTGGTATTCAAGATTGCCACTGACCCCTTTGTGGGCCGTCTGGCATTCCTCAGGGCATATTCAGGAAGACTGGATGCCGGTACTTACGTGCTTAACACCCGCTCCGGCAAGAAAGAGCGTGTGGCCCGTCTGTACCAGATGCACTCCAACAAGCAGAATCCCATCGACTTCGTAGAGGCCGGCGACATCTGTGCCGCAGTAGGCTTCAAGGAGCTGCGTACAGGTGATACCATCTGCGACGAGAACCATCCCATCGTCCTGGAGTCCATGACCTTCCCCGATCCTGTGATCGGACTGGCCGTGGAGCCCAAGACCCAGAAGGACCTCGACAAGCTCGGCATCGCCCTCGGCAAGCTCTCCGAGGAGGACCCCACATTCACCGTGCGCTCCGACCATGAGACCGGACAGACCGTCATCAGCGGTATGGGTGAGCTCCACCTGGAGATCATCGTGGACCGTCTGAAACGCGAGTTCGGCGTGGAGATCAACCAGGGTGCGCCTCAGGTCAACTACAAAGAGGCCATCCGCTCCACCGTACAGCATCGTGAGGTATTCAAGAAGCAGACCGGCGGCCGCGGTAAGTTCGCCGACATCATCGTCGAGATCGGACCTGCCGACGAGGGAGTCACAGGACTTCAGTTCATCGACCAGGTCAAGGGAGGAAACGTTCCCCGCGAGTACATCCCCGCAGTGGAGAAGGGCTTCAAGTCCGCAATGGCCAACGGTGTCCTTGCCGGATTCGAGGTTCCCTCGCTCAAGGTCACTCTGCTCGACGGATCGTTCCACCCCGTGGACTCCGATGCCCTGTCCTTCGAGATCTGCGCCCGCATGGCATTCAGGCATGCCCTGCCCAAAGCTAATCCTATTCTTCTGGAACCTATCATGTCATTGGAAGTCGTTACTCCCGAGGAGTACATGGGAGACGTCATCGGCGACCTCAACAAGCGCCGCGGACAGATCACCAACATGGACTCGAAGGGCAACGCGAGGATCGTCAAGGCCAAAGTGCCCCTTGCAGAGCAGTTCGGCTATGTCACCATCCTCCGTACCATCACTTCGGGACGTGCGACCAGTACTATGGAGTTCTCGCACTATGCAGAGCTTCCTGCCAACCTCGCCAAGGAGGTTATCGAAAAGGCAGGCGGAGCCCGCAAGTATGACGAGGACGAAGAATAACCAGATTAAAATTAAAAGCAATGAGCCAAAAAATAAGAATAAAACTGAAATCTTTCGATCATGCCCTCGTGGACAAGTCCGCGGACAAGATCGTGAAAACGGTGAAGGCTACCGGTGCTGTCGTGAATGGTCCCATACCTCTTCCTACAGACAAGAAGATATTCACCGTCAACCGCTCTACTTTCGTCAACAAGAAGTCACGCGAGCAGTTCGAGCTTAACTCCTACCGTCGTCTCCTCGACATTTACAGCTCGACACCCAGCACCGTTGACGCTCTGATGAAACTCGAGCTTCCCAGTGGAGTCGAAGTTGAAATCAAAGTTTGACGATAAGAAAAAAACACTATCTTTGCAGCTCTGATTCAAAGATAGTGATTAGGACCCGTAGCTCAGTCGGTTAGTAGCACCTGACTCATAATCAGGGGGTCGCTGGTTCAAGCCCAGCCGGGTCCACTGCCTTTTCGGAGGCAAAAGGGGCTAAAATGAAGCACTTGCGGCAGGTCTGCAGGTGCTTTTTTCTTAATCGTGTGTGTAGGTATGGAGCGTTTCTGAGAGTAATGTCCGTGGAAATCAATGGTTTACCCTGTTGTACTGCTCCCATCATGGGGTTTTGATGTCGTCCCGGGAGCGGGATTTTTTGCTATGTGCTTGTTAATCAAGGGTTGTGTGCTTTTAGGGACTCCCGTAAAAGTCTGCAGGCATTAGGATAGGGAAGGCATTGCGGCCGGGTGTTGGGATTTCATACTGCGCGGCTGCAGAGAATGGGGAAAACTGCCAGTGCCGGGAATGCTGATAAAAATTTGGCAGATATTTGAAAAATTTTGAAAAATCTGTATATTCGTGGGCGATTGACAAAACAACTAACAAAACACCCATAGAGTATGAAAAATGCAGTTTTCAATTTCCCTCTGCCGGCCAATGAACCGGTGAAATCCTATCTGAAAGGCTCTCCCGAGCGGGTAGCCCTCGAAGCCGAGCTGAAGAGACAGAGCAGCATCGAACTGGATATTCCCCTGATTATCGGCGGCAAGGAAGTGCGTACAGGCAACACCGGTAAGGTGGTTATGCCTCACGACCATGCCCATGTGCTGGCAACATATCATAAGGCCGGTCCCGAGGAGGTCAGGATGGCCATCAAGGCGGCTCTCGACGCTCACGAGGAGTGGGCCGAGCTGGACTGGACGGTCCGCGCCTCCATCATGCTCAAGATAGCCGACCTGCTCGCAGGCAAGTACCGTGCTGTCATCAACGCCGCATGCATGCTCGGCCAGAGCAAGAACTTCTATCAGGCGGAGATCGACTCGGCCTGCGAGACCATCGATTTCCTGCGCTACAATGCCGCATTTGCCTCCAAGATCTACGGCATCCAGCCTAAGAGCGGCCCGAACCAGATCAACAGCGTGGAGTACCGTCCTCTCGAGGGATTCATCTTCGCCCTGACCCCGTTCAACTTCACATCCATTGCCTCCAACCTCTCGATGTCTCCCGTGCTGATGGGCAACACCGTGGTATGGAAGCCCTCTACCACCGCCATCCTCTCGAACTACTATCTGATGAAGATCTACGAGGAGGCCGGAGTGCCCGCAGGCGTGGTGAACTTCATTCCCGGCAGCGGCGCTGTCATCGGCAAGGAGATCTTCGCCTCGAAGGACCTCGCAGGAGTGCATTTTACCGGCTCCAGCGCCACCTTCAATACCCTCTGGAAGCAAGTGGGCGAGAATATTGCCAACTACCGCTCCTATCCCCGCTTAGTGGGCGAGACCGGCGGCAAGGACTTCATCTTCGTGCATCCCTCGGCTGTGGCTGAGGAGGTCGGCAATGCGGCTTACTGCGGTGCTTTCGAGTACCAGGGCCAGAAGTGCTCTGCCGCTTCCCGCATGTACGTGCCCAAGTCCCTGTGGCCCGCTATCCTCGAGAAGATCAAGGATACAGCCGCTAAGGTGAAAATGGGTGATGTCTGCGATCCCTCGAACTTCATCAACGCCGTCATCGATGAGGCTTCCTTCGACAACATCGCATCCTACATCGAATACGCCAAGGCATCGAAAGACGCTGAGATCGTGCTCGGCGGCGGATACGACAAGTCCAAGGGCTACTTCGTGGAGCCTACCGTCATCGTCACCACCGACCCTCATTTCAAGAGCATGGAAGAGGAGATCTTCGGCCCCGTTCTCACAGTCTATGTGTACGATGACGCCGATGTGGACAAGGCCGTCGAGCTCTGCGACACTACCTCGCCTTACGGCCTGACCGGAGCCATCTGGGGCCGCGACCGTCTGGCACTTGAGAAGATTTCCCGCAAGCTGAAATATGCAGCCGGCAACTTCTACATCAACGACAAGCCCACAGGAGCCGTAGTCGGCATGCAGCCTTTCGGCGGAGCCCGCGCTTCTGGAACCAATGACAAGGCCGGCGGCGAGTTCAACCTCATCCGCTGGGTGCTGCCGCGTGCGGTGAAGGAGACGCTGGTTCCTCCCACAGACCACCGCTATACCTACATGAAGGAGGAATAGGGCATACGCCTTTCAAGTAAAATTATTCCCCGCCACGGCATTGTGTCTGTGGCGGGGATTTTTATGTCCTGTCTGAGGTGGAAGGCGTAGATTATTTTGAGATAATCCAGTCGCTGATGTTGTGTGCCTCCCTGTCGAAATTGACTGCAACCTTGACAACGGGGAGTCCGCAGAGGGCTAAACGCTCCGGGTACTGCTTCGGGTCTATCTGCTGCATGGCGGTTTCCGCGCTTTTGTCGAGCTTGACCTCGACCACGTAAAGTGTTGTGGCCGTGCGCAGGACCATGTCCACCCGCCCTCTCGGGGTGCGTACCTCCACGTCCACGTAGTAACCGAGCAGGGAGAAGATGATGTAGAGCATCTGCTGATAGTGTCCCTCGTAGTCGATGTTGTCGGTGTAGGGGACGGTGCCGAGGAAGGTCTGCAGGAGGCGGAATGCCCCGTCCAAGTCCTCATCTCTCAGGGCCAGGTAAATGCGGGCAATGGTGGTTGAGGCCTCGATGGAGCGTCCGGCGGATACATAGTAGGGAAGGAGCGAGCGCATCAGGCCGATGCGTACTTCTTTGTTGGGGATATTCAAAGTGAAGATGTCCGCATCCTGGTCGTATTCCTTTATGGTGATATATCCACTCTGATAAAGCAGTGGGGTGATTCCGGTCATCCTTTCCGTCGGAGCATCGAAGTCGGCGGCCATGGCGGTGCCTCCGCCTATCTGCGACGGCGCCACATGGAACTTCCTCAGCATCTCTATCAGGTATGTGGGCGTGCCGCTCCCGAACCAGTAGGACCCGATTTTTCTGTCAGCGAAGGCGCAGACTAAGCTGAACGGGTTGTAGATGTCCGGCGAGGGCCATGTGAAGTGGTATCCGTCGTAGTAGCTTTTCAGCTTCTCCAGCAGCTGCTCCCGGCTCAGGGCCATCTCTCCTGCGACCATGTCTATGTCGGCACTCATCTGTGTGAGCATCTCTTCCTCGGTGATACCGCATACGGCGGCGTATGAGGCATCCATGCTGATGTTCCGGATGTTGTTGAGCTCGCTGAAAATGCTCAGCTGGGAGAATTTGGTAATACCGGTCATGAATACGAACTTGAGGTACTGGTCGCAGGCTTTCAGGGGGCTGTAGAAGTTGCGCATGACATTGCGCAGCACCGGAAGTGCCGTATCCTCGTGCACTACGTCCAGCAGGGGCGCGTCGTATTCGTCGATGAGTATCACGACCTGTCGTCCGGTCAGCCTGTAAAGGGTCTCAATCAGATTTTTCAGTCTGAGATTGGCGTCCTTGTCTTGTGGAACTATGCCGTATTCCCTCTCATGCCAAGAGAGCTGGTTGCCCAATGCCGCCTCCAACTGCTCTCTCTCCATGTGCTTTGCGATGCTCATGTCGAAATGCAGCACCGGATACTCCACCCATTCCTTCTCGAGACTGTCTATGGCGAGCCCTTGGAACAGCTTCCTCCTTCCCTGGAAGTAGTATTTCAGCGTGGATACGAGGAGCGACTTGCCGAACCGTCTGGGCCGGCTGAGGAAGATGAACTTCGCATCGGAGTGTGTCATCCTGTAGACGTACTCCGTCTTGTCGACGTAGAGAAAGTTACCTTCCGTCCTGATCTCGGCGAAGTCCTGCCGTCCTACCGGAAAAAGTCTCTGCTGTTGTGCATCCATGTCCCAAATCGTTTTATGAGTTTGCCGTCCCAAAGTTACGAAAAATCATTGTATATTTGCAGTATGCCCAACAGTATGCCTAAAATATGGTTTTCTTTATTCCTGTCTCTCTGCTGCTTTCTGTCCGCAGCACAGAATAAGCGGGATACGGGTATCATCATTGACAGGTATTTTTATATTGAAGATGGCGATACGATGCGGGTTGACCATGTCTATCCTTCGGGGCAAGTTCCTGCATCAGTGAGTTATGAATCAGACAAGGCCCTGTATGACAGTCTGATGAACAGTGCTTCAGGCATTATGGTACTGAATAGCGGTGATACGGCGATAGACAGCAGGGCTGCGGTCGTCAGCGACGCAGGAGCATCTGACAATGTACCTATAGGCAAAATACTGGTGATGGCAATTGCGGCTGTAGCAGTTTTGACCGTACTGTTGCTGCTCTACCGGCGGAAAACCGCATCAAGGAAGGAAGCTGCTGATTCAGGCTCTGCCTTTGACAGTGAATCCGTGCGTTCCATCAGCGACCTCGTCTCCCTGCTGATGCGTCTCGCCTCAGAGAAGGACCTCTCCGGAGGCCTGTCCAAAGACAGTATCAGCCAGCTCCGTGGATTCGTATCCGACAAGGGCAGTCTGCTCTCGGCCATGCTCGCCTCTTATTCCGTTACCCATCCGGAGTTCGTGAGCAGGCTCAGGACATACGGCCTTACCGATCAGGAGATAGGCTATTGCTGTCTCTATGCCGCCGGACTCAACGGCAAGGATATCACCTTTATCCTCAATGACGGCGGACACGGACACTACAACACCGCCAGTGCCCTCCGCTCAAAATTCGGTCTGAAGGACCGAAGCGTCAATCTCAGCCAGTGGCTGAAATCCCTATTGGCTGAAACTGATAATGTGAAATCTTAATATTCTGTAAATCAGCCTTATGAAATGGGCTGAAATCCCCTTGTGCTGAAACTGAAAGTATTGTTTTGAAATCGTGCTGAGCATACTTTTGTAACCGAAAGCGAGGCCTCATTTTTAAAAAC